>JGI24158J21664_10001819_pt1 | contig 24808 bp, 16 predicted proteins | sample Ectturendosymbi3_FD_21664 | JGI IMG/M metagenome (IMG submission 21664) | reverse complement strand
TTGACAGTAGTGAGATTTCTCCAACTCAGTTTTATATCTGGCAGAAAACTGGATGCGGGATACGGTACTTTTTGTCCTTCGAAACAGAAAACTGGATGTGCTGGTTGTTGAGATACTACCTAAACTTTTTATGTGAGCTAAATTTCGTTGGCCAACAGATTTTTAAGGTATCATCACGAACAAGAAATTGTCCACATCTTTACACACATGAAACTCACCAACCTAACCTGACTTACATCCAGGTTGTATGAAAATTTTAAGACTTTCTGTGAAGTAGTTTTGCACATTTGAAGGTTATGTTATAACATGCTTTGCAAAAAACAATCTGCAATAATAATAATCAAAAATAAACAAACTAAACTCTTATAAAAAAAACTGACTCCGGCTACAGCTCTTCCTCAGAAAAATCAACTCCGGCTCCACTCCTATTTTCGAAAATCGTTAAGACTCCGGTCGGAGTCTACTCCGACACTCCGGCTCCTGTAAACCTCTGTCGAGTATGGATGGTCAAGCCAACAGGCAAATTGGTGAAGAGTTACGGCAATTATACAACATAGACATGCTCTCTTCATCTGTAATATTTTTTCACTATGTTCTGTATTTGTTTGTTTGTTTTTCTAACGCTGGTTATTTTACATTCAACTGTTGTTTTTCAACACTTGTCAGAAAGTGATAAATGGGGTTGGCTGACTGGATGACCGCCATGGTCTTTCACCAATCCTATGTGACACAGTGACACTCTTTGCTTGCATTGATCAGTTATTTTGCCATCGTGTTTTGATTAATTCTAGTTTCCACTGATAATAATTGGTTATTTTTTTGCGTGCTGGCCCTTTGTATTGTTTCTGTTCATTAGCTGCGTCATATGAAAAATCAGTCAATCTATCAATCAATGACACAATAATCTTTTCAGTTAAGATTTACCCTGAAACAAAGATAAAAATGTTGGTGTAATTTTGACACAGGTCTCATGATGACGTGATTGCAACAAGTCGGACATGACTTGGCGCAGTTGTAGCTAAAGCTATCCACAGTACAGGAAAAAATCGGACGGTCGTACCAGCGCACCTGGCTTGCGTAGTTTGGGAAGACCGTGCAAGCAGCGATTGGATAAATCTGAAACATATCTTCACCATTTGCCTTTTCATATTTAAATGCCGGGGACAATTATGACATTTAAGAAGGCTAGCAACATTTTCATTAGTATTGCAGGGGTAGAATTAAAAAATGTCTTACCATGTGCATCTTGGCGTTGCAGTAAGAGAGATTTAAAACGACCACACCATTTGCCCTTGTCAGGTTTAACCTACTTTTGTTGCTTTGTTTAAAAACTCACAGAGTCAAATCATTTATTTATCAATTTTACTGTGGGCTCGGATCCGTTCGATTGTAAATCATTACCCTGCGAAAACAATAAGCTGCTTTTTATCTAGCTCGGAAGCCTGAAGCCTACAGAGAATGCGGGAAATCAACTGTTGCTCCAGAATTTCCATGGGTAAGTTTACATATCCATTAGGCTACACGACTGCAACTTTATCTTGAAAAGAGTCATAGCTTATAAGGGAAATCATGCAAGATGTACAAAAGAATGTCGTTCGGGAATTAGCTATTTGAGTAGTAGGCTACTTGTTAAAATAACCTGAGTGCCAACATACAAATAAACTTATCTGAAATGACACAGCACCGACCCGACGAAAGGAAGAGATGCACAAAGCTACAATTATGCTTTACTGATCGTGCAGTGATGGCCTTAGGCTTGGGGGAAGTGTTGTATGGTGTGCTCCAGCGCCGGATTTAGGAGGGGACCGGGACCAATCCCCCCACCAAAGAGGGCCCCTCACCATGTTCATGTGTTTAGCCATGCGTGCGACATCTGCATGCCACAAAGTCATTTTTATCGACTCGTTTCTAGTAGATTTTGCGTCTGCCTTACTCAGATTGCACAGGTCGCATATGAGTATCATTGTTAAGTAGGGCTACCATACATCCTCTTTTTGAAGTACATCTCCACTTTTTCCATGAGAAATGAAATACTCTCTGAGGACATTCACAAGTGTCAAAATGTCCCCTTTTTGCATTTCTTATTTTACTTAGCTTTAATCAATGGCGTAACTAGAGGTTTGAGCCAGGGTGGTAAACGGTAAACTTAGCTGAAAGGGCCCCACTGGACACTGTACTGGGATCACTAGCCAACACTCAGAAGATTACTTGAGAAATGATGGTGGATCCGGATGCGGATGGCTATACTAAACCCTAAATCACCGGAAGATTATCCGAAAAACGCAAATAACAACAACCTTCTGAAAACCAAAAGAATACTAAATCTGAAATATAAATTAAGTGAGTGTCCGGTTTTCACATTTAGCTTGCCAGGGGGGAAATTCGCACCTCTCACCCCCGTCAGTTACGTCACTGGCTGTGATATATTGTATTTACATACAGTAAGCTGTCCCAACTCACCTGCAACAAGATACGAACTGGTGGCGTAGCTTGGTTTATGAGAGGGCCTGCAAGTTGTCTAATTAATCTATGTTTTGGTTGATTTAATTCTCGTCTGGGAAAGGCGGGAATGCTTTCACATTAATCGTTACATAAGTGGTAAATCTTTTTTCAATATCTCAATGACTTTGGCATTAGAATGCGGACTGCTGACTCCATTATACCGGACTAGCTTTGCTGATGAACCGTGATACGGCATTGCACATAGCTTAGTGTAGTAGTTTCTAGTAATTGTAGATAATCGGTTATGCTAAATAATGAAGAAAAACGTCAGAGATATCCCATTTTCAGAAAAGGATTAAATGATTTTGAAACCAAGTGAATTACGTGTGGTTGCATGTTCACAGTTCGCAAAAAAGAGTGAAAAGATTATTGTGACTTTGTGGATACTGAGTTCCAAAAACTTATTTCTCACAGCGTAACCACGTGGCTATCACTTTATCCTAGCTTGAAAAGGATGTTTCAAATGTACCCAGCTTGACATTCATACTTCATGCCCATCGACAAGCCAACTGTTGTTCTGAAACGTTTTTTTTGGAAAGTCTCTGAGCGAACTCTATTTAAGACATTTGCAATCATTTCTGGTGCGCAATTTGAAGCATCTTTCACGCAAGGAGTTTCATAATTTTTCTAAAGGCGATTATACATTTTTAGGAAAGTTAAGGAAACTGCAAAGTATTTATGGGCTAGTTAGGACAAGTAAATAAGGATTTTTCTTTGTGTGTTTTGACTGAAACATCGTCTACACTGGACGTCTTACTTTAATGCTTAAAACTTATCACTACAAGCCTATTTGTTATTTGACTTGTTAAGTGTAGTAGAGATGAGATAATACACTCAAGTAAGTGACAGTCGTAAATTGTCCTCCCTTTTTGCGATGAAAATATGGCAGCCCGATTGAGTTTAGTGGACTCCTGAAATCTAGATCTGGAATACAAACAAATTCTGACTCGCAATGGTCCAATCAACCTAATTTTTGTTGATAGGTAATGAGCCAAGAAGTACTGACTCAGCCGGCTACCGGTTTGAGGAAAAGAACGGTAGCTAAATTGCAATAGTTGGTTACCTGTTTATTCGATTGTGAGTCACGGCTTACATTGGTTTTCATCATTTTATGCAGGTTACAATCAAGGGCGGCTTACATTAATTTGTTAACACCATTTCCTGCGGTTTGCAATTAATAAATTACCTGCTTACAATCGAAAAAATAGGGTAACACGTACACCCTTTTCTTTACAAAAAAGTTGAAAATGCCATTTATGTAAAGTTAATCCAGCAGGGCAACATTTCTATCAACTGAAAAAGTTGAACAGGTCCCTAAAGTGAGGGTATCAGAGGCCACTGCCTCATTTGTCCCAACCTAAAGCCACCANAGCAAATNTGATATGTATGCTTCTTTGAGTGTTGTTTNTGCGCTGGCAAAAATGCGTATCAAATAAAATCAGTGATCCGTGACACGTGGTAATCTGCAAGTGATGGGCAAGAGGCAAGTTTTGAGCAGTGATGACAAAGGAAAGAAAACCTCACAAACTTCAAATTTACAGGAATAAAACAAAGATACTGAAATCTCTTATATGTAATTTGTAGTGATTTGCTACTGGTTTTGCTAGACATCAAAGTGTTGGCAGAATCGTATTATCATGAAAATACTTCAACGATTTATTGCAGTGTTTCTTAACCTTTTCTTTACCACACCACCATCACGTACTTTTCCTTTGTTTCAAGCCTCCCTAGCTATAAATAAATTGTTAAAAATTTTTTTTTTTTTCTTGATAAATTCATTGATCAAATTTTCAATGTTCTACAGCGCTGAGGGACTCGCACCCCCCGGTTACGAATCAATGATTTATTGATTGAATTTTATTCAAAAAAACAAAAAACTTTCTTTGCAGAAAATTTGGCTAAAAAGCTAGGCACATGAAAAAAACAAACATTTATTTGAATAAAATGGACAAAGTTTTTTTGAAGAAATTAATAATTAACAAAAATAACTTTAAAAATGAACAAAACTTTACGAGATTAAAAATTAAAAGAAGAAATTTAGAAAAATCAAAAAATAACAAAAATTGTAGTGTCTGCCTCTCAATTGGAGTATTGTGTGTTTGACCCACGGCCACTGAGTGTTTCGCCGTAGCGATTCATGGGCAAGAGCGTTCACCTCAGCCGCCCTGACATGAAGCTAATTTCAGGCTTCGGCCTGGCGCCAGTCGCCGTCACCAAAACTCAAATCAAGACCTGAATTATAAAATTCAAGTGCAGAGTTTACAAAAAAAATGTATCATTCTGTGTCCAGAAACAGTGTCCAGAATTAAGAAATCTGCCAAAAATAATCTTTAAATCCGCCAAACGGTCACAAACATTGAAGTGGCCAAAAAAAAAAAAAATTTCATTTGGCCTTTTTTCAAAAATAGAAAAAAATCGAAAAGAGTTAACAAAAAAACAAAGCTTACAAATTTGACCTCAAAAAGTCAAACTTGTGGCATGCACGCCGTGGATACGTCTAACTCTAATAGTATACTGTCTGTTAACGTGGGTGTGTTGTCAGCTTCGAAAGTCAATAGCAGATTTACTGAGCGGTCTTGCTGCGTAGTGAAGAGCAGAGGTGTGCGGTCCTATTCCGATGAGTTCCGAATTTTTGAGTCCAATCCGGCCCAGGTCCAAATTGCAGATACATAAACAACAAAACAGTATGCGAAATGCATAAAAAGTTTTCAATCCAATCCGATCCAAATCTGGAAATATTTAGCCAATGCTTTGAGTTAGAATCCGAATCCAATCCGGCGTACACCTCTGAATCAGAGATGAGCAGACTGTCATATTTTGCAATACAAATCCACTGCTGAATTTTTAAAACTCTGTTTAAAGTCTGAGACCAAATGAAGTCCAAAAATTGTTACAAAATACAGTTTTTAACAACGAAAAACACAATTTCTTTCCATTAAATCAGCCCACATTCGTCTTGATCCTAAATTTACGAGGCAATTTATAGACAGTCCGGATGCAACCCAAATAAATTCGATATACTCCGGATCCAGTCCAATCCAAGTCCACTCCATTGCTTATCTCTTTTCTGAATAGTCTGTGGCAGTATTTCTCAAAATTTTCCATGTCGCGGACCCCCAAGTCTTATATTTGTTTTTTTGCGGACACCCAAATACTTTAAACGACGATTTCTTGACCTGGGGCCAAGAACCCCTAAGGGGCCACAAATGTAATTTAAAGAGATAATAGGCTTTGCTTTGACATTTCGAAAGAGTTTGGCTTTGTAGACATTTTGATTGCTACTACCATTATTAAGACCTAATTTCAAATATTCGCTGCAGTGTTTCTAATTGAGGGGTCCGTAACCTTTATTAGGATGTAATGAGGGTCTGTGGCGACTCACAAATATTTAATAAACGCTGCTCTAAACAATGAATAAAACAATAGACCGCCTACACATGTGTTTTGTGAGGCTACTGAAACATTGTTACAAGGAATAAACGATGCCAATAAAGTTAGGCAAGAATTTGTCTGAACCTTTTCATGTTACTAATGGGATTAGACAAGGGGGAGTGTTGAGCCCATACTTGTTTGCTGTATATTTAGGTGATCTATCCATTGAATTAAACAATATAATAGCTGGGCGTTATATTGGTGAAGTCTTATTGAACCACGTGATATTTGCTGATGATATTTGTGTGTTTTGTCCAAGTTTACGTGGGTTGCAAAGTATACCAGATGTGTGTCACGCTTTTGCAGAATCGCATGGAATTATATTCAACTGCACCAAAACTGTTTGTATGATGTTTAATGACTGACAGCGCAAAAAGCCCGGCCATCCCGTTACTGACACTGGCTGGACAAAGTGCAAAATCTGTAAACCACTACAAATATTTGGGGATTGTACTAGATACTGAGCTCTCAGATGACAAAGACATTCAGAGACAACTGCGATACCAATATTTTGCAGGAAACAAGCTGCGTGCTCCTTTTTCCCAATTTTCAAATGCAGTAAAAATGTACTTTTTCGTTCTTTTTGTACGTCCATGTATGCATCACAATTATGGTGTAATTTCAGGAAGGCATGCATGCAGAGATTGCGTGTGGCCTATAATTTTGGTTACAGGGCTCTGTATAACCTGCCGTGGCGAGCGAGTGCTAGTAGTCATCATGTTCAGGGGCGTGACGAGGTTATATGGCGCCCGGGGCAAAAAACAAATTCGGCGCCCCCCTGGTTGAACCGTTGCCCCCATGGTCGAAGTTTGGCGCCCTATGTTCAAATCTGAGTTCTTTCGAAGGCAAATTTACTGTATTGAAGAAAGTACTTGTAACATAGTTAGGACTTTTCGGCGCCTCCAGCAGTAATTCGGCGCCCCTGCAGTGATTCAGCGCACCCATAGTGAATTGGCGCCCGGGGAATTGTGCCCCCCTTGCCCCCTCGTTACGCCCCTGATCACGTTCAATGCAACATTACTACCTTTGAAGCTTTTTTGCGCAAAATGGTGTACCTCTGTCTTGAACGATGCAGAAAGTCTAACAATGTATGGTTGCGCGCTTTGATGCAGTCAGATTCTTTATATTTGTCCTTGTTCTTTGAGCACTACAACCGCATTTTACTCTGTGACTGAGTGCTCGGACGTTACAGTGTTTGTTTGAGGGCATGTGCATGACACAATACTTTCGTACTTTACCTTGCCCTTGACCAGGGTTGGACCCAGTGTCCTACTCTGGATGTAGTGTTGTACCAAAAGTTACGGGGTAGCGAACAATAGTGTTAAGAAAGTGTCTGTAACCCTGTTGTTCTACCTCTAACCTCGATATTAACATGCTGTTGTGCTTGTTTTTAACAATCTGCATTGTGCAGACTGTGTGTTTGTACCCAATGGACTTCGCGTCTGTTACAAAACCTTAAAATTACACACATGAACGAAATATACATGTCGTTTTTTCGTGTCAATGCACGCGCAAAGTTCTAGCAGAAAATTCCGTGGATAGTATGGAATATTTGTCATAAAGGTAGTACTGGGATTACGTAGTTAGGCTTAGAGGTGCACTGCAGCTGTGGTGCGATTAAGCTGAATAATGGGCCAGATGGGCGGATGAAAGCTAGCGGATTGCCTTGATTGGATTTTGGTTTACGGACGCCTTAAAACACATTCATGGACTCCTAAGGGGTTCAAGGATCCAAGGTTAAGAACTGCTGGTCTACAGTGAATTTGTTGTCTGACGAAGTTTGATGCAAATACACACCCCTGGCTGGCTGAAAGCTGGCAGCATATATATAGCAATCTAAGCGCGGGGCGCAATGTCTACTGATTGCCCGAGATAATAGATTAGCAAAGACTAACAAGCGGCTGCTGTTTACGGTAATTACCTTACAAAAAACAAGACGACACCAAGCTAGTCTACTGTTCGCCATACACGAACTGTCTTGTCAAGATAAAGAGAGATCAAACCAAGAAAGCCTTCGGAGGTTGGTCAGAATGGAAAGTTTTAAACCATCAGCATTAGATGGATGGAATTCTGGTATGATTCAAAAGGGAAGAACTGACACCGCTTCCGATAGCCGTGGTAACAGAATATGTTAAACTCATACCCAAAACTTGTGTTTATGTGTTACTTTCAGAAAGGGACCGTTATATTATCATGATGCAGTTCGGCCGTGATACAGACATATTATTTATGAAACAGGACTACAGAGTGATCGGTGGAAGTCAAGCAAAGATCGGCTCATATCCATGGCAAGCAATGATAGTGCGGCGGGAAGGGGCAACGGAATCTTTTCATTGCGGGGGATCAATAATTGACGCAAGGTGGATCTTAACAGCAGCTCATTGTATCAGTAAAACTGTGTAAGTAGCTGTTGGCATTAGTTGCTTTATGTTTGGATTATTCTTGCCTTGATGACTTAATTGTTTCCTATGAGTTGATGAACGCACTGTCAACAGTCGTGTTTTTTACAAAAATGTGTTTTAAATAACCAGCGCTTTTTAATTGGCATGACATCAAGGGCATAAACGGACAACAAAACAGCACAATGCCAGGGGAGTTTGCTGATGAACTGCAAATTCCATACAAGTGAAAACACACAATACTCAAAAATGTGTTCAGCCAACAGCCAAGTATGTCAGGACTAAGAGATGGCATGAATTACGAAAACATGGTTGAGGTGGCGCTATACCTGGGAAATATCGCTTTTGGGATAACTCATTGATGCCCTAATCACGGCAAAACTAGGCGTCGAATGGAACCTCATTCGTACAGAACTCCAGTGAGGTCGTTGCTTGATTGTTGTATTTCTGACTAAATCAGTTTATATTCCAGCTTTACCTTCCAATTATGAACACTTTCTACTACCTATTGTTACTTAGGTTGTGTTTCTATTGCGTCAAAAGACTACGTTTGTAACTGCTAAGAAGTGAAATACATGCAAGTATGAAAAAAAACAAAACTATACCTGTGTGATAATTTGATTGCGATTTTGAAAAGAACGAAATAAAAAAGTTGGTGTACTTCTACAATCTATCGTTTTAGGAATTGTCAGCAGTTCCATTTGGGTTCTTGGGTCGTTGGGCGGTATGTAGTACGATTGCTTTACCACACACCTACACTGAGCGGCTTTACAAAATTCATTAAGTTATTCAACGCGTCATATACAATGACCATTATACCGTTATTTTTGTGGAGGCTCTTACCTCAATGACGTTATTTGAATCTAGACCAGTGGTTCTCAAACGGGCACCACTTGGCTCCCTAAAGGAGGAATTTTTGATTTCTGGGGGGAAATTTGTTCCACGGAGGAATTGAGGAGGAAAAGCTGTGAATGAAAAAACTCTAAGTTTTTATTATTTGTTTATTCAACACATAAAAAACGCACAACGGGGTTGGCTTAGATGGCAGTGCCGACAGTACGCAATGACAAGCTGCTTTAACTGCATGGACCGACGTTACAAAACAGACTGTTTGGTTCATAATCGTCTACTGTTTCTTCATAGTGGATAGTGTGAAATTTTTACACTTATTTATTTTGTGATTTTTGCTGAGGAGGAATTGACAGTGTTCGGGTTTTTAAGGGGGAAACATGAAAAAAACTTGAGAACAACTGATCTAGATGCTGAGCAATGGTTCGTTGCGTGCAATGAGTAACCATCCAAGCGCAACAAACAGTCAAGTTACACCAATAAGAATGAACTAATAAGCGTAATTTCTGCCTTTGTGATACACTCTGTTTAGAAAAAAGTTGAAAATGTTAAAACCTTGCTTGTAAAAAGAAGATTAACCCCAATTGGTGGAAAGAAAAATTTATGTAATTTGTTAAAAAACGAGTGTAATGACAACATTTTTGCTTTTCACCGGTAAGATGACCGCTTAGAAACTAAAAAATCAAAACGCAAAATACCTATCGCGTTAATCGAAAAGCCGCCAAAGAAGAAAAATACCCGCAATAAACTACACAAGCGCGTGCTGGTACAGCAAAGTAATGCACTACAGTGCAATTACGTATATGTAAATGGCTTAGCATGTCTGTAGGTCTGTAGTGACTTTGCCATGTGGTGGGTCTACAAATGACCACTAGTTGCAACTGGTCATGAGATTTAGCAAATCTAATTAGCGAAGAAACACTTCCCGAAAATTACCGTTATTCAGGAAGACAAGCGTTAGCCCTACAAAACAGGGCACCAGCAATTGATAGAAAGTAAAGCAGGTGAAGCAAACAGGAGTATGTCTTCCAAGCAGTACAGTATGTTACGGAGTTTGAAACGCAGTCGAGGTGAAAACCTTGTAGTTTTTCATTTCTCAAAGGAAAAATATAACCACCTGACCACGACAGAACGGCAAAGAGAAAATAAGGCAAATGAGCCAAAACACTTTAAAAAGCTGCTTCCGACTTTTAATTTTTTCGTTCATTTCCACACCCCGCTTTTCCTTCGGAGAGGATTGCGAGGGCTGCAGACCGCGCAGGACACGAAATACTGTATTTTAGAAATCTCAGACAGTTCCGGTGGTTCCACACAAATACCGGACCAAGCAAGGTCGGAGATGTAATCACGCCACCTTCTCAGCCGTCATGTAGCCTTCTCAGCTCTCTCTTTTGTGTCCGACAGTGTGATAGTGACTGTGTGGAAAGGATATTTGAAATACTCTCCATCTGCCAACGTCCAACGATGTCGTCCTCATTGCTGAGTAAGACATCATTTTGGTCTTTGATGGATCTCGCAGTATCAGAGCTTTTGCTACAGAGATGCCAGATGGTTTACCGGAACACTTTTTTTCCTTGACAATAATGGGAATCCAGGATATGTCCGAAATTCTGCCAATATTGCATTTGGTACAGATTCGTAACTGGCATTCCTTGGCCATTCACAAATTAGCTAATTGAAAAGGTTCGTAGAAATTTTCTCTGGGTCATCAGTGATTTCAATCGCAAAAAGCTCTGCTCAAGCGGCCTGCTGAGCTGGTGTCATTTTGACACGTGTAACCAAAGTAGTTAATTTTGAAGGCTGGAACAGATTTCTTGGAATAAATGCTGATGTTGCTGGATCTGGGTGCAGAGTTCTAGATATCTATGGCTGTGTACCAGCAGGTGAATGACTCTTCCTAATCATATTGCGGTATTGTCTCATCGCTTTGGTCGCTATTAAAATCACTGGCTTAAATTCTTTTGAGTTTCGCATTACTTCTCTTTTCTCAGAATTTGTGCTCTCTTTCTTTCAGCTTTTCTATTCACTTTTTTCTTAAGCTTATTGTCATTGGATACTATAGCCATTTTTCGAGTTTCTGTAGTTCCTTCTCATTTCGCCTGACTTCTTGATTTCGCATTACTTCCTTCTTTCCTTTTCTCGGAATTTGCGCTCTCTCTCTTTCAGGTTTTATTCCTAAGCTTGTTATTCATGGATCCCATAGTCATTTTTCGCATTAGAGTAGTTCCTTCTCTTTTCGCCTTACTTCCTTCATTTTCGCATTACTTCCGTCTTCCTTCTCAGAACTTGCGCTCTCTCTCTTTCAGCTTTTCTATCCACTTTCTTCCTAAGCTTATTGTCAAGGTATCGCATAACTATCTGTCGAACCGTGCTCATGGCGTTGAGAAAAAACACATCGTGTTCATGAACTAAGCGGCTTTCCACATATGCTGGCCATATTGCAAACGTAGCCGTGAGGCGTTTTTCCTCATTCAATGATTTCGTTTCGTTGATTCCAAATTTCTCCTGGCTATTGGAATGGCTCTTAACTTTGCATTTCGTGTGGTAAGAGAAAAAATTTTCTCTTCGACTTTCTTTTTTGTCATGGTCGGTATGGTATGTCTGCTTTCTCCGAAAACGGTAATTCACTTACAACAATTTAAGCACTATCCTGTTGAGTCTGATTGGGCGATGTGGATTTTAGCAATTGAACAAATAGCACCGCAGCACTTGCTCACAGGTTGGTAAATGTCACCCTCTAATATGACCATCGGTTAGGGTTACAGGTCAACCCAATCCATAAACTGTGATCCTTGAAGACATTTTAGGACTGACAACTGAAACTTGATCAGCCTGAGATTAATGGAAATGATCTATTAGTGAGATATGACACAACGACGTAATTCAGATCAATGCGTCAGGTCTACTTATACCAAAAGCAGTCATCACTCATCACTGCAAAGCATTCACCAGATACAGTATTTCTTGTAATTGTAGAGAATTACGAAATATGGACATCGCCATAGTTGTGAAGTATTACCAAATGTGGACAAGCGGCATCACAGGCTCTCTAGAGCAAAATTGAAGTTTCTGCTGCAAAAAAATTACATCTCCACGAGGCCGGAGTAAGTTCTACAAAGGCTCAAACATAGGCAAAGACGATGAAGACGAGCTTAAAATGCCTGAATTAGGTACTAGTTGTTGTTGGATAACATGAAATTGACACACGAAAAATATAACCAATAAGATAGAAAACGAAGAAATCGAAGTTTTCGAAGTCGATGTGGACCCCCTAAACATCACCAGAATCAAATTCTCTTTTACATGGATTTTTGCTTAGCCAAGCCTCACATAAAAATCATAGGGAGCAATTGATCCGAAACAACACGATTTTGAAATGCACTCTAATGCAGGTGCATGAAATCGCAAAAATACTGAAAAAAGCATGGTGTACAGCAGTTCATAAAGGTTTGAACGGCAAAGACTAAGAGCAAAAAACAGACCAAAAAAAAGTTCCTTAGAAAGGATTTCATAGCCGGGCAAAGCCTTGCATCACTACACATTGATGTGAACGGAACAAAAAGGTCTCCGTGGGGATCTGTGAAACCGTCTAACTATTTTTTATTACTGCCCATCGTATCTTTTACTGTTTGATTACCAAACAAACGCTGTTATGCCTGCAAACTTTGTAGACCCCTCAAGGCGCAAAACATTTTGCGAAAAAAATCCATCTTCAGATGGATAAAAGACGAACAAACGTTTTGTTTGAAATGTGCGAAGATTTGATGACCTTTACCTGGTGGTTTGCAGATGCTATGGCAAGAAATTGGGCAAGCATTCCGAAAACTGAATATTTGTTTGCCTCTTCAAATACCTTTTTAAATAAAGACTGGACTACTTCTATGAAATGTAGACCTTCTATGGGTGGTTTGGCCTAACCAGAAAATCATAGTGGCGGAGTTCGGTGGACCTGTATTCGAGACGCTTTTTTTCATTTCTGGAAGGCTTTGACCATTGTTCATCGATTAAGAAATGATTTTCATGGTAGAAAGGCTGAAAAAGCGTCTGAGCTTTTGTGGCACGCATTTGCACACAGCTTGAAGTTGCACCTTATCATATAGGTCAATCATGAGCAAAACTACCAGCTTTCAATATATTTTTTTGATTTATCTTTCATTTTACCCTTTTTGACTAGGTTGTGCACTTTTGTAATGTCCGATGCTCTAAGGCAGGGTCTCCAAAGTTTTTTGTCCGAGGGCCACATAAGGTAATATAGAACATGTCGAGGGCCGGACGTCTTCCGCAATGTGATTGTTGCGGGATATGTTATATTCTACACAACCAAAAAATTTTTCGTAAGTAGTGTATATTATTTTTTCATCATTGACAAAATGGCTTCGCGGGACGGATGAAATGCCTTTGTGCGCCGCATCTGGCCCGCGGGCCGTAGTTTGGAGATCCCTGCTCTAATGTTTCGAAAAACCAAGTAAACAAGTAATATTTTTATGTTTTTTCAGGAGCGTATCGCAAACCATGGTTTATGTCGGGAAGCATAGACTGACCAGTGCTGACTTGAGCCAAGTCAGGTTGAGCGTCGTTGACATTATTGTACATCCTCGCTACAGCAGCAGGTACAACATTTTTTTCATTCACATTTTGAAGTCTTCTTATACTGTATTTGAACTGGTGTTTTTTTCACTAATTACTTTGTGTAGCACAAAGAACAGCATAAGTGAACAATGCAGTCAGGGAAATCTTTTAATAAATCTTGATATGAAAGCTGTACTGTGACAATTTATTAATATTTCACAGAAAAGCAAGACTGCCCCAGAATAGCCTGCGGGAGCAGTTCTAAGCAGGTCCTGGACCTGGTTGGGAAAGTCTTCGCAATACCAAATTAAAAACTCTTAATATCGAAAACATTAGAACACCAATTATATTAAAAACATTCTCTTCCACCACTTGTTGCTGTAACAACCCTTTTCGAGCTCGTGCCACAAATCCCAAGTAAACTGGTCTTGTGACTATAGCACTAATCAGGAAAACTTGAAGAAGGTCGGCAAGGCACTTGATCACGACATTTTCATTCAAAGTCATTTGGACTAGGAAAGACTAAAGGTTGGAAAACAGTTGGTCTTACCAGATTGTTTGTTTCAACGCTTTCATTAAGCGATGAAACGCACTGAGCGCTATTTGAAAGTAGAAAGGTTGTTTTTGCTTCTGAAATGCAACATATGTTTCACACAGCACGTTTGCCAATGACATAGCTCTTATTCTGGTCAACCAAACCATTGTGTTCACCGACATGATCCGTCCTATTTGTTTACAAACTTTGAGCTCCGGTAGTGTGGAGGTTGCTTCAGGAACCACCTGCATCATTACTGGTTGGGGAAGACTATGTACGTTTTGTGGTTCTTGGTAACATTAGTATTTTTTTCAGGCGATCATGCTCTGAATATTATAGAATGCAGTCAACAACTGAGTACTTGATTGCTTTTTGAATATTGGTGTAAATTGAAGCTGAATTTTTCTAAAAAGAGTGCGCAAGCTTAAGAAAATCCCAAACGCAACGGTTCATCATATTCTGTCAAACAATCGAAGAAGTAAGATGTCACTGATGGAAATAGGTTAAGCATTGCTACTGGTGAGCGCCATCAAACACCTGAAAAAGGTTTGATGTTAGTTTCATTTGCGGAGATGTGACGGCCAACCATATTTCTTGTCGCGTTTCAAGCACAGTAGGACACGTGGCAGACCAAGCGCACTAAAATAACGGCAACGAACGGGATGCAGAAATTGAGATTTAAAAAAAAATAAAGATGTTGTAGGAGTTACGCCGCTTTTGTTTCGCAAAAAAATGTATAAACGAGTTGCTTCTCACGAATTTTAAAAAAAATTGACGTTTTTGCAACATTTTTAAAACAAAACTCTGAAATGTTCTTTTTGTTTCGCAAATTTGTTAACCACACCTATTGCTGTTAACATGCAGACTCCGAAGCGAGTATCTTAGCTGAAGAACTGCAACAAGTTCGCGTGGCGATTGTCAAGCAAAGTTCTTGCACCAGTTCCTACGGTGCAATACCCAGTAACACCATATGCGCTGGAGATTTCTCACTCGGCGGAGTAGATTCATGTTCGGTGAGCCTGAAATGCCTTTTTTGATTAGCAGAAAAAGGTATCGATAACAATTTACAAAAAACTGAGCGCACAGAAATGAGCATGTAGGAGGAGTCATTACTTAGATTCTAGAAACTTTCTGAAACTGGGCAAGCATCATCAAACTTCAAAACTCCATCAAAAGCAAACACTACCTTCTATTAACACTCATGCATGTAAAGACGTTTGATACTTGAATAATAAATAAAGTTTCTCATGCAAAATAAAACCATTAGTAACACAATGAAACAAATTTTAAATATTTGATATTTTCACAAAATGATGAAAGAATGCAACGTTTTGGATTTCGTTGCACTGGCGAATTCTAGGAAGCGGTTATAGTAATGTATTATTGCCTATGCCTCCAAAAAACCTAAAAAAATATTGTTAAATTAGCCAGTCAATTGTTAAAATGTTTCTCAAACCAACTTTGTTTATTTATTGATTGCTATTCAACAACTTTGTTTATTTATTATATGAACAATTTCGTAAACGAATCGCATGACCTCAATAATAAGTTTTTTTGCAAGTCTCGATATTATTTTTATTTCAAGCTTGCGCTGTTATATCATCATCGTATTATTTTGAACATCAAACCGTACTTTACAAACAAGCAAAAGCTATAAAAAGATACCTCATGCTCGCTTGAAAAGAAAATCTGGGATATACATATTCAAAATTAATATGCAAAATATTAAATTTGCTTAGCTTCTGAATAGTTTGCTTGCTTATGTTACGATTATGAAAAATCTAGGAACAATGCGAAGTGACGGCCTAAGCTTCAGTATGTCCAAGGGTGTTTTGATTACAGGGAGATTCCGGAGGACCACTGGTTTGCTTGATCAACGAAACAGCCATGTTTCAAGTCGGCATCACTTCGTTCGGAAGGGGCTGCGCAGAACCCGGATTTCCAGGAGTGTACACTAAAGTGAATGCGTATTCATCATGGATAAATCAAAGTACTGTGCCGTATTTTAGTTTATTATTATGCTGGTGATGAGACAGAGCTGTTCTGATAGCTGTGTTCCGTGAAATTCCGATGAAATCAGTCTCGAGACTCACATCGATGCTCGTTTTAGCGAGCCTGTGTATCTATTTCAAAGAGCACAGGACTCGGCCTCGAGGTGCGTGTCTTGAGACTTGCCGTGCTTATATGTTTTGCTGGAAACACTACTTTTAAGTTTTGTTTGGAAAAACAATTATTCAAATGTAGCTCAACGTGCCCACTGTTGCTTTGACGCTGGGGCAAGAAAAACAAAAAGTCTTACTGAAAAGTTTGGATGAAATTAAACAAAACAATGGGGAAATCAAAAGCGTTGTTAACCTTTCTTAAGGCATGCGTTAGCCTTGACATCAGTCACCTAAACCTTGACAACAGGTCTGGTTGTACAAAGGCTAAGTCATGATGCTAAATCCTGTTCGCATGAATATACGAAAATCATGCAATGTTGGTTCTGAAACAATGCAAATGGAGGCGGGTTTCAGGTTTAATTTCCAGCCAACTAATTATCTGGTCTCGGTCTTCATGGTCTCAGTCTTTTTGACAAAGTCTCGGTTTTGAAATTCCCAATGTTAAAGGATCGTCTATACAGGATGAAGCATAAGTCTTTAAATCCAACGTCAATGAAGAATAACCCTCAGTCAACTGTTTATAAAACACGGCATTCATGTTTATTTTTTCACTTGTTAGTTATTTTTGTTGGTAATTTTTGTCAAATAACAGAAGGCAATGAAATGAAAGTTCGTACGTTGGTCACAAAAGCAAAATGACTCAATTGAATACGATATTTACTCGATTGTTAGCCGTTCTTGATTGTAAGCCGCACGAAATGGTGTTAAAATATTAATGTCAGCCGTAATTGAGTATAGGTTACCTAAGCCTCTGAGATACTTTCACGTTTCGCGTTTAATTGGCAGCCCTGGTAACGATGCTTTCACCACTACAACTGCCTTTTGTTCATGATAATCCCTCCTATGACACGGGTGTGCACGTGATGCTGAAGAGAATAGAATGCGAAAAGAGAGTTTGGTTGAAAAAATCATAGCAATGGAAAGCCTGAGCGTCATCTATAACTTTCGATAAAGCAACGAAGTAAAAAATGTAAGCCGCCCTCGATTATAAGCCGCACAAAATGATGAAAAAAATTTATAAGCCGCGGCTTACAATCGAATAAATACGGTAAGGCAGTAAAAACACGTCTGTGCATCGCGCTCATCGAAATTCAATTCAGTGAGATCGTAAAGCAATGTCTGGAGTGGGCCAAAGACGCAAATCCGGTATATGCGTCGCTTTCGCGTGGATGAAGTCAACAGGTCTAGCTTCACCAGCCTTTTTTAGGGCATTCTGGTCATGTGGTCGAACCATAACACATGGGATTTCTTTATCCTGCGGAAAAGTGGAGAGACATGCCGGGTTTTACGAAATTCACAGGTGGGTATTTTGTTGCAAACTTTTACACCGAGAACTTTTTGTGGAAATCCCATCGCGTTCTGTCGCTTGTACACGGCAGGACCACAACCAGGGGTGGGCAACCGGAAAATCCCCCCCCGAAATTTTCAAAAACACATTTAGTTGTTAAGTGTAACATCAAGTTACAGTCATTTGCCTCCCCCCGAAATTATTGCGGCCCAGCTTGAGATATCACTCTTTCGGTGGTTACACAAGATCCAAGACCACAAGTAAGGATACGAAAAAAGACCAATTTAAACGCTGAAATCGTCACGGGGTTTGAAATACCTCGATTTGTGACCACGTAATGTTGAAACTCAAAAATTGCTGGCGTATACTTTACCAATCCGTGCAAAAATCTCCTTGTTCAACCTAGCACTGTCACTCGTGGATACCAATCCAAGGCACTTACACTTATCGACCTTCTGCAGTGTATTGCCGCTTACTTGCGCTATGGGCGGACGTGGATTATAGAGACATACTGTAATACCTCGGGCTGGTTCATACTGTCTGCAACATACAGCGCCGAACGCCAGCCCATTCATGCCACAGAGGGGACGAATATCTTACTTCCGTGTACTGTACCATTGGCAAATGTAAAACATAGGATTACATACGGTGCTACAAGCAGAAAGTTATACCTAAGACTCCAAGACACTACGTTTGGAAAACCAAGTTTTATGACTTGTGGTTTGGAAAAATTCGATGCACGATCCTTTGTTTCCACGCGATGCACGGCACTTACGCTGTAATAATTTTTAACAACACAACCGGCGCGGTCTGCATGCTGCGCGACAAAACTGGTGAAATAATAGAAAAGCGCAGTAGCGCGCGAGGGGCGGATCACACGTCCAGAGCAAACGGCTGATCTTGCAGATTCGCACAGTGACACCCTCGACGACCTAGCTGTGGCGGCCTATTTGGAGTGGCAGGTGGTGACTCGTATAGTGGGCCTACATCAACGGCGAACGCTTTGAATATGATACTGTTAGCACAGATACAAAATTCTGTGTCGTATTAGAATAGCCGATGACCAGTAGCATGACGGCCGTCAACGCCGTATCCATGCAAAAATTCCCAAAGCTCTCCTTGATGAATCTGGTCGTAAACAAACGTAGACACGTTTGGCATACTCTCAGTCTTTTTCGAAAATTTGTTGGAGATGTGAAAATTTTGCCTGTGGTGCTACGGCCAGAACCAAATCCGCACTGTGCATTATCCCGCTTAGGCTCACTTATCTCGCAGCATATCTTTTCAAGATCCGTGTCATACATTTTCCAGAAATGTCAAGGACGAAAAACAGCGGTAATTAGTGCATTCCTTCCAACCTCCTTGGCAACAATCAACCGAGTCAATTCTTCGGTGTCTTCCAGATTAACGGATCACTTGACACCCACGACGAAATTGCAGGGTTCCCAACCTTCACTGTTTTGAGACTTCGGTGGCAGTGATGGTATTTTCCTCCCCCAAAATGCAACTCTTGTGTGTCTGGTGATGTGAAAGTGACTGGGTGGAAAAGATCTTTGAAATACTCTCTCCATATGCCAAGGATGTATTCTTCATTGCTGAATAAGACACAGTTGTGGTGCTAGGACAGCTAGCGGTATTACATCTTTTGTTGTGGAGACGGCACGGCAAAAGATGTAATACCGCTAGCTGTCCTAGCACCACAATTGTCTTTAGTTTTTGCCAATGCAAAGAAGGTTCGGATTTGCTCTGAAGACACACCTTGTAAGCTAATTCCTTGCCCAAATAGCATCTTTCCCCTTCTGATTCCATCAAGGGATTACTTTTTTGCCATCTGCCACTGCACCAGTTATTATATCCACATACGCGAGCAGCTCATAAAATGACTCTGCTTTAAATAGCCGCCACTCCTCTTTTACGGCGGTTCTACATTTCGGAAGCTCTCGGAACAAGGACGATATCCTCTCTGCAAAAGCTTTCGAACATCCTTGTCCTCCTGCACGTCCAACTTTACTCGGTAAAACCTTTCAGTCGTAGACGTTATGAACGTTCTGCTGATTTTACCAGACTTATTTTGCAAACAACTAATTGGTTATCAGTTGACAGTTCTGCACCCTCTTGACACAAACATTCGACACTGATTGGAGCAAGTTAGCTGAAATTATGCAGGAATCAGTCAGTGTGAACATTGAACCAACGAATATCTGCATCATGTGTGCCTTTGCCAATCTATGTGCTTGAAACAAAGTGTTCATGATGCAAAGTGTGTTGTTGCAGCACAACTGCGGACGTTTTCCGTTCTCATTTAGGTTAGCATCACATTGTTGACCGATTGCACCCTTCCACACAGCTGGGTGGTTTCCAACGTTTGCAGTGAAGTCTCCGTAAAGGTTTGTAAGTTTCGTTAGAACCAACCCTTCACAGTGCTTCACTAGCTTACGCCAGGGACACAAGGTGCTTTCCAGTTGAGTTTGGGCCGTAAGCTTGTATCACACACAGGGAATAATCCACTAGGCTCAGCCTCAACATGTATACCCTTCTACCACTGGGATCTATTCTTCACAAGTTGCCAGCTGGGAATTTTCGAGTATACCCACTTTAGCCTAGCCAATTGTTGGCTCAACGCCGGAGTAGAAGAGTTTACACTTATTGCCCAGATTTACAGTGTTGTAGTTACGGCGCTTAGTTGAAGCTTCATCAACCAGTTTGTGCTCTTTCCATGTGAGTGAAGTGATTATCCACTTTCCAATCGCTAGCTTAAGGCGTACATTGCTGTGAACAGGTGTCTCCACAAGTTTCACACTGCGCGATCCTAATTTGCCTCCCGGAAGCGTAGAGGACGCAAAATGTGGTAACCACTTATGGATGGCTGGTATGCAGTGGTGTAGGAGGCGGGGGTGCAGGGGGTGAAAGCGCAACCCCAAAAGTTTTGATTTGTTGAAAATTCTGGCAAAATCTCTAAAAAATTTGGCAAAATCCCTGAAAATCTGGGAAAATCCCTAAAATCCGAACAAAATCCCCAAATATCTAGGCAAAATCTCTGTGAAAATCTGGGCAAAATGGTGCCCAACATTGTTTGACTTCAAATATGGCGCCCAACGTTTGCAGAAAAACAAGTGAAGACCATTTTTTGGAGGTCACGGCAAAATGTGTACGACAACTTTTTTCGCAAGTTTGGGAAAATTTGNGCAAAAATCTTTTGCACCCCAAAAATTTGCTTGCTCCTACACATATGCTGGTGTGGGCGACTGTANCGAATTTTTTGAACGGGCCACTCTGTGTGAAGTCCGACGTAGTCCTTGTCGACACGCGCAACGACCGATGCACGATGGCCCAGATCGNTTTTTACTAATCTCACTGTACNAGCTGCCCAAGTCAAACCACTGGACAACCGGTCGTGTCGTTTGTGCAACGACTTCTCGACAACAGGGAATAGCTCAGTGGCAAAGTGTCCGTCTCTCAATTGGAAGGTTGGCTTTTCGGTCTACGGCCACTGGGTGAATCGCGGTAGCACTCCTTGGGCAAGAGCCTTCACCTCATCCGCCTCGGCAAGACCCAAATTTCAGGCTTCGGCCTGCCGTGAATTGCCGTGCCCAAATCATATTTTAAAAAACAAGGAATGCAACCGGAAGGCTCTGTTGACGGAACAGTTGTGTAGCAAATGTCTTAATATCTACTGCATGAGCAGACATGCAGCAATCACTACACCTGTTAGGCGAGCAGTCTAAGACCCCCCAAATCGAAATATGAAACACTATAAATCATTGGAGGTTTTATCAACTTTTCAATATCAAGCCCCCCCGGCACAAACGCAAAGCCCCCCCACACGAACGTAAAGCCCCCCTAGTGAAGACTTCCTGGCGACGGTTCTGTAGGTGAGGGTATATGTTGCGCTATATTATTTTCCGATGGGACAGGGTGTTGGTAGCTTCTGGTTGATAAACCCTGATCTATGCTTGCCAGAGATTGTTTTTGTTTGTTTTCCCCAAAACTTGGAAAAAAATACGAGATAAAATATAGTGCGGCGAAAATGCAATTTTTCTTCAAAGGAACTTGTGTATAAGTCACGCTCAAATACTACTTGTGTTTTTGCTATCAGTTGTCAAGACCTACACACCATTGCTCAGCCTTGAGTATGCAAACACAACATCATCACCGCCATCATCAACACACATCATTACGAATGACGAAACGAGCATTCCGTCAACAACAACAATAACGGGATTTTCAACGCAGGACATTACAACGGCAACCTCCCAAGAAAGCTCTTACACTTCTATTGTGGTACGTTACTGAGGCCTTGCGTAAACGCATTACTTGGTGTGGCTGCAGGGGGGTAACGAGGTCAGATGGCGCCAGGGGCAAAAAACAAATTTGGCGCCCCCATGGTTGAACCTGAGCTCTTTCGAAAGCAAATTTACTGTATTGAAGAAAGTACTTGTGAGATTGTTAGGACTTTTCGGCGTCTCCCTGAGTAATTCGGCGCCCCGCAGTGATTCAGCGCCCCCATAGTAAATTGGCGCCCGGGGAATTTTGCCCCCATTGTCCTCTTCGTTACGCCCCTCTGTGACTGCGCATCTGCTTCGCCGGGTTTGGGATTGATTGCCATTCAACGTTGTTTCTGTTCATCAGCAGGAGACAAGCCAAACAATGCGAACAGAAGCCAATATCAAAACACTCACACCAANCACCATAGACGTTCTACCGACAANACAACCTATTGCTGCAACGGCCGGTGGGTTTTATGTAAATATACCCAGGATCGTGTCAGACTTACTAGTTTAGTACATTGCCTTCGAGGGAACCAAGAAAAAGAGTTGAATTTTTACTTTTCGTGATAGAGACTTCAGTTCTGAAGAAGACAACTTCCGGTCAATTTATACTTTCCTCCTTTTTCAGTCCTCGCGAACCTTGCGTGTTTCAAACGAGATGAAAAATATTTCTGCAGTATAGTTTAAAATTTAGTCACGTTGAAAAGTTTTCAAGAAAAATATCAGTAGTACTTTACTAAGGTCATTTAAATTTAATGGAAATTGTAATACCCATCAACTCCTGAAAATTTGGAACCTTCTGCATTGTGAAACTCTGAAGAGTTTGAAAATTTTCAATCAAAAATTAGAAATTATTGTAATCTGCAATAAAGTAAAGCTATCTTTACAGTCTACGTTAAATTTCTCAACACCAGGTTTCGAACTCTTTCAGAATGTCAGATTTCATACTGCGCGATGCCGTTTTTACTATTCCATTATGAAGCTTGACAAGGCATCTAGTTTAGCGATCCACAGACTCTCCTGATTTGTACAAATGAAAAGCGGACTCAGATAATTTTGTATGAAACACTAAAACACTTTTTTTTAATTAATGACGAGAGTGAACTGTCTTGTGAGCGAAATTAACTCCCGAAAGTGAAAGGGAACATGTTGAACCGGCAACTTCGAAACATTTTTTCCAACAAGTTCTATTTTAACATTTGCTGTTAGTATGTCGCCATTCCTAACCGACGAGCGACGACTTGAGCTCTGTCGTTGGATTTAATTCAACACTCGTTGTTCCACATTTTTGTTGCCAATGTGCAATACCGGTGTGCTTTGGCGTTAAGTTTTTAAAATTACATAAAAAAAACTTGCAGCAGATCTATTTCAGTTTTGATGTGAGATCATTGACAGACGCCCTAAAAACTGTTTGACGCCGTAAGAGCTGTTTGCAGAAAATTTTAAAAACATTAAGAAGCAGATGAAGCAAGATATTCCACACGTACCTCATATATGTGCCGCAAAGCTGTGTTAGTCGTCGATGAATGAGCGTGGCTTGCCAAGCATGACGGCGGCACGCTAATTTTGCGAAAATCTTTCTGCGCGTTTTGCTGGAAATTTTACCCATCATAGAAGAGTTTACTGGAACTCAATATGGCAGCGTAAGCGCCCCAGGTCACTCATTGCTCCCTAGCTGGGGGCACAGAAATAATAAAATACGCAGCAGCTTTCTTTGCTAGTGTTTTTATAAATGTTATATTTAATATTAGCCTAACTGTCTATAATATCAATCTTTTAAATGCTTAAACTCTGTGTGTAATTGATGCGATCTCAAAGGAGTAAAACCCCCGTGAATATTGAGCATTTGATGTACTACCACCATATTGATATGTGCTCTTGTTATATTCAACACCAAGTTGCTTTGTTGAAACGAATATTAGTGTTAACAACAGAAGCGAAATCATGTCAAACATGTATGCGCGGGCATGAAATAAAACTAAACTCACAGCGAGGAAAGCGGTCAGGAAAAGCGACACTGTCAAGCTTAAACTATAGACAAGAGACTGAAGAGAGGTACGTCCATGTTGAAGCTCCGCAATCAATTGAGTAACGATTGTTGCAGTGAGCTGGAAAAAACAAAGATTGACATCTTTTGCTCATTGATGCATTTTAACCTTTCTATTGTGATGATGGTTAGTTTTTGTGTTTTGCGTCTTGCGTACATTGCTGCTTGATGAGTACGTTTTTGTGCTAAGCCTTGGTTGCACTTAGGCTCGTTTCTGCCGGGATTAAGTTCCACCAAATTTAGTTTCAATTACCCCCATCTGCCACAAATATAATGCATCCCTGCTCAGTATCCGACAAAACTAGAACGGTTGGTTTCATATGGCAAAACGATCAAAAATTAATCAAAAAACATTTTAAGGGCACAAGCGCGTTTTTCAACAACTCAGTAATTATTCTTAAGTTCATCTGACCCGGGAATACAACTTGTATTTCGAAGCATTTTTTTTCAAAAACAACATAATTTCCCTTTCAAGATGGTGGAAGTACGCATACAAAAGGCACTAAAACGGTAGAAAATTACATAAATTCCGCCAGAAGCCTTTATTGCCGGTCGGTTGAAGATAAAATCCATCGTATTCTGCTCGAAGATTGTGGTTCTACATGCAACCGAAGCAAATTTAATTGTGTCATGAAAATATGTTATTTTCAAGGATGTTTGTGCAGCTTCCAAGTACACAAGGTATCGAATACTAAAATGGCCAAATGATAATTACAATGAAAATTCGGATCACGAACAAAAGCAATGTTGCGCAACA
>JGI24158J21664_10001818_pt1 | contig 24810 bp, 18 predicted proteins | sample Ectturendosymbi3_FD_21664 | JGI IMG/M metagenome (IMG submission 21664) | reverse complement strand
GCCGTCACATCCAGCCCGCATTTTTAGCGGTATTTTGCCGGATCCGTTTTATTTACTGCCAGCTAGACGACTGCCGGCTCACGTAACTTTGGTATCCGAAGCGGACCAAATGTCTTTCAATTGCCAAAGTTAGAAAATGGGACGACACATATTTGGGATACGGGTTCTTTTTGTCGGATGACCAAATTGTGAATGTACCAGATACATTCCAGAAATGCAAGAATAACCAAGTCATTAAATTTCTTGGTTTTGAACCTCCGTAACTACTGTTTATTTGTTGAAGTGTCTAATAATGAAATATTTGATTTTCTGACAAGTAATTCATGTTTTTTAAATTTTTGCTGATGGGGGTTCCATGGAAAATGCAAAAGTATATCAGGGGTTCCATTGTCTCATGACAAAAAGGTTGAACACTGGTCTACATATGCATTTAAGCCTAGAAGTAGAATATATCTCTGAAATTTAAGATTTGAAACATTTATCCACAGTAGTGTTTGATAGGCCATATGGTTGTTAAGTATTACTAAGATAAAGAAAGACAATTTGTAACACGCAATTTTGAGTTTATGGCAGAAATTTGTAGTTTAGGGCTAAAACTTGCTTCGTTAGCAAAACTAGATTTTTTCGCAAAAAATATACTGGCAAAAAAAATTATAGCCTTCTGTCGTAAACATTTTGAGTCCTCTATGAATGTGTAAATCAACATACACTAGTTCAGTTGAAGGATTTTGTAATTTTGGCGGAACTTTTCAAAAAACAGCCATTTTTTATTTAGATTTTGGCTATAAGCTATGGAAAATATCTACTAGCAACCCTGGGCTACCTCATAGCCAATCCTTAGCTGCTGTATAACACAACAGGAATAGTTTTTTTGATTTTGTGGATACATCAGTTACTGAAAGTTTTACATCTGCGCTGCATCTTGTTTTAAGCAGTATTCAGAATAATTTGTTATTTTTAGTGAAATATACAAAAGAGTGTATGCATGTAACTTTAAAATGCAACAAGACAACAGCTGTGTCTGTGTGGTTTCAGCCAAACGAGCAGAAATGCAGTTTACTTTAGGCTATTCCCAAACATGCCATTACTAATAAATGCTTTGTTGCAAGTTCGCAGTATAATAAGGGAAATAATTAAATGTGAGTTGCTTGTACAAGGCGGAGCTCTGTAAATAGCGGAGCTTAGTTGCGGAGGTTTGATGACGTAACCAGAGTAGAAAAAAGTTGCATTGCAAAAGGAATAAACAGAAAAAAAGCAAAGGAAAAATATTTTATTATTACAAATAAATATGCGCTTCCCCCAAACATCTAATACATGGATGTTTGCGATGTTTAAAAATTTTATACATTCACAACTGTTGAAACCTATTTTTTTGTCCCCAAACCGTTGTGAAACTCAGATAAGCAAAAATTATCAAACTTCAGAATAGACTTCCTTTACCGTAGTGTAATATCACCTTTTGCACTAAAATTATTTTTATTACCATTTAGTTCTCATTGCTCAACGCAAAATAACAGTTTTAGCAACTCCGGTTACGTCATCAAACCTCTGCAACCAAGAAGCTCCGTTCTTCACGGAGCTCTGCCTTTTACAGGGTACCTTAATTGTGTGAATAAAGTACTACAGTGTTTTTAATGTAATCTATGTGCCTTTGTTTGTGCAGGCTACAGTAATAATGTGAAAGTGAAAGGTTATGGCTTTTACCTCATGAAGCAAAAGGTGTGCAAAGGCTTTTTTGCCTTAACTTGAACATGGTTGTTGGACCTTGAAGTGGTCACATGAAAAGTACGATATGCACAGAGACAACAGGTTAGGGTTGAATGTTTAAGGTTGGGGTTTACAGTTAGGGTTTACAATTAGGGTTTTACTTAGAATGAGAGTTAATGGGTTTAGGGTTAGGAAAGGGGCGGGCAATTAATTTGCCCAGGGGGCTACTTTGAGAAGGCCGCATTTAGCAGAGGGCTGTGCTGTACCTTCCCATGGAAATTGAAGCAAGTCTTGCTTCAAATTAACCTCAGCACTTCTTACTGTGGCAAGTTGCATTTACTCTTTACTCAGGGTTCCCGCATGGTTGGTATTGAAAGTATTGAATTGTAAAATCAGTTTTCAAGACCTTGAAAAAGTATTGAATTTTGCCAAAATGTTCATAAAGCATTGAAAAAGTATGGAAATTCTACATTCAACGATTTTTTATTCAAATTTTGTTCTTCACTTTCACCGCTGACAGCAGTTCTGCGGATGTTTTCTGCATTGTGTTCCATGAGTAAAATTTTCGAAAAATGAAGCTAAATGATGATATTGAAATCTTTTAATTTAGTTTTGAAAAGATATTGAAAAACTATAGAAAATGGTTTTTGCAAATGTGTGGGAACTTTGTTTACTTACTGTGGCAAGTTGGAAGAATTTTCACATTTGTAGATTTTTCTTGAATGCTTGTGCAGGACACTGAAAACACTGTGGGGGACCAAATTTGGTCTGTTGGCTGCTAATTGCCCACCCCTGGTGTAGGGTTTGCCTACAGATCATGCAATGGAGACAAACTGCTTGCAGCTTGACAGACAGCACTGAAACCATGAATACACTTGTCCAATAGGCTGAGCCACAACAGACATCATGGTCAACTAAGCAAGAAATGCATTACAAACTAGTCATGTGACCACTTCAATCATGATCACTAAAGAAAGGCAAAATAACTCCAGCAGTGCTTTTGCCTCATAAGGCAAAACAGACACTGCCTATGTGAAATGATATAATTATTTGTTTCATTGTGATTGTGCCCCAAAAGCACAGAGTTAAATGAAAAACTTAAATGAGACTTGGTTCAGGTGAGAGCTGAAAGAGTTAAACGAGACTTGGTTCTGGTGAGACCAACATATGATTCTGTTTCTTGATTTGAAGTTTTCGGAGTGTAAACCGTCAATAAGTCCTGGAGCAGCAGCAGATCTGGAGTCAATTCTTGTTTTGGAACAGGAGCAGGAGTTTAAAAAAGTGACCCCGATCAGCATCTGAAAATTTGACTCAGGCCACCTCATTTATACTGTGTTTTGAAGTGCAAAAAGCTTGGTGAGAGTAAAACACACTTTGAGTAAAATCCAGATAATTTTTGTGAAATTTTGGGAATTTTAAGCTCAACTTTTCTAGTCAACATTTGTGGGAATCCTGATCATGGTGTTTATCTTTTTTTTCAACTAATGGCCTCAGGAGTTTCAATCAAAGTGAGATATGTCACAACATTGTTTTCACTATAGGCCGTGCGGTAACCAGGATAGCTAAAAAGGGGAGCAGAATAATACTGCACAGGGGAACTTGCAGAAAGCGCAAAACATACGGAAGGCAATAAAGCTTACAGAGAACGCAAACAGTCACAAAGCAATAGCTACGGTATTCATGGAAAAGAGGCAAGTGCCAGGCAGCAACACTGTTAATACATTGAAGATGGCTTCAGATCAAACTGTCAAGCGAACAAGCTCCAAGACAGAGGTCAGACCAATGCGGACCAATGACCTTTTGAGTATTGTGTTGATGGATGAATGTCTGGGAAGGTGGCCTGCATTCTTAAGGCAGAAAAGTGGAACCCCAGCCTATCAACAAACTTACCACAGTGGCATTCTGTGTGTTAAACAATTTTGGCACCGGTTCGGAAAGCGATTGCAATTCGGAGCTCATCAGGGCTCAGCAGGTTTCTGACACTAGCAATTGGGAAGGCTTCTAACCAGGCAGCGGTGTGATATTTCTGAGCTATGAGCAGCTGGCATCTGTCCCACGGGCTGGGGTGCCAAGCAGGGCTGTGAGTGAATCTCTACAGATGAGGTCATCTCAGGCTACTTGTGTTTCTTTTTATAATAGGGATGAATCATGGTGTTGAAATATTCTTGCAACAGACCTCAGATTGTTCATATGTTAGTCCAGTATGATTGTGGTGGAACCATTGTGTGCATGCCTCATCACAAAGTATTACATTTTGATCACAAATTACTTTGCATGCTTCACACCTACATTTGCTCATGTCAGTAGCCTTTGATTGTTTAAGTTATAGCTTAAACAACTTAACATTCTACTCTATCCACATATCCTAAAACCTATTCAAATAGTGTTGCTTTTCACATTATTAGGACATCCCTGATCAGCATAAGATGCTGGAATTACTTGTAGTGGATAAACCTAGTTGACTTGGTTTTATTTACAAGAATTAGTTTTTTGTTTGACAGATTTGTATTGGGAGTGTTGTTTTTCTAGAATATTTTTAACTTGTTGGTTTTGTCGCAACAAACTGCAGTATTAAAATTTTAATTAAAAGTTTATATATAAGTAGTATCCATGGCATCTGCTGAACAAGTTCAGCTGATGGTCAACAAAGTTCGCTACAAAAAACGTGATGGCACATTATACCTGATGGGTGAAAGACTTGCATGGTGTCCAGAAAGTCGAAATCAATTTGAAGTCAGCATACCTTTTGCAGATATGAAGTGTAAGTTGACTTAATGGTTTGTTTAGTTCATGCCACACAACTTTAAGAACATATTTTTGCAAGGTATGTAAACTTTTAAAAATCTGTGATGGCAGTGTATAAGTATTTTTTTCCTTATTCATTTAGTTCCTTTACCATCACATCAACAAATCAGTATAAATTCTGATAGTAATGGCTCACACTCTTGCAAAAAATTGCCTGACTCTTCAATACTTTTATCACTGGGTGGTTTCCCTGTAGCAATATCCATGGTTGCCAGGTGGTTTTGGCAGGAAATTCAAATCCTAGAAGGTGGATACTGCTAGTAATTTTCCAACTGAAGGCGAAAGCACTAAGCATGGTAAACATTTTGTTGCCTTCACAGTAATGAATTGCCAACATATCAAATAATTTTCAAATAAGTCAACACTTTCACACCTGGTTTAATTCAAGCGGGTCGCAAAAAAACAGCTGGATCGTGCGTGGCTTTGCGCGGGAATTTCTCTGGTCTGGTAAGCTTTATAGACCTAGTCAAAAGCTCAAAAGACTCGGCAAGTCTTGTACTTTGCACTCAAAAATAAATTTTTTGGTTGGGAGTGCGGGTTGTTTGTGAGTGACGTCATAAGTAAAGGACTTTTAGGCCACCTTGGCCAACTTCACCTAATCCTGGGCCCAAACCGCTAGGTGGTAGTATTTCGCTAAAGTTTTTATTGGAAACTAGGCTACAATCCCAGTCTTTTGATACTTTGGATGACTTGCTGGGGTTTCAGGTTCAAAAGTTATGATCTAAAGCAGTGGTCTTCAACGTGGGCGAAATCGCCCCCCAGGGGGCAATTTTATGTGTTGTTGGGGCGATTTTGTGATTTACGAGATTTGGGGGACGATTTCAGTTTCCAGGGAGACGATTTCTGCAGTTTAAGCATACTAAATTTTTGAATTGATTACAAAAAAGCAATATTTGTTACTTTGAAGTCAAAGCAAGTGATGCACTTTCGACTCCATGGTTCGTGATAAAGGTTATAAAATATATCCGAGTGGTCACATAACAATCAAACTATCATCGTTCTGTGTAACGCTTCTCTGTACCAACTATCCAAGAATACTGAGATTTTCACTGGTTGGGAGTCAAGCTTTGCGGTTCTCACAAAAATTGTGATGTGTGCAAGTATTTTGTTAAGACTATGTTCAAAATAAGATAAAAGAGTAAATAAACTGTTGCACTGAGTACTTGTTAGGTTGGTTAACCCAATCGTTGCATGATAAACGTCACAAACAGGACATCAAGCAAGAACATTTGCCAGCCTGTATAGATCAGCACTTGGGGTTTTGGACGTTTCTTGTATAGTATGCGTTAATTAGTTTTATTATAATGATTTTGGTTGAAAGCAACCAATAGTGATATAGCTATCGGAAAATACCCAATCGGTCAAACCCCATCTTTCAAGAGGAAAATTTCAGCTTTTTGAAGATAGTAAAATGGCCCAGCAATCATAACATTGCTACCACTAACTCATCATATCGACTTTTGCAGCAAAAGCAAATATTAATTGAGAGTGGCTGTTAACTTCAGCCTTAACAATTTTTGTCGTGAACTGTCACAAATCCCTCCAACCGTATTGTGTTATTATTAGCAAAATTGCCTGGAAATAAGTCTTCATGGCCTTCAGTAGAGCACTGCCAAACCATTGTTTCGCATGCAAAAAAATATCACCATCCTTTATCACATGTTTTATAACATTTGGTTGGTACCTTGAGTAAAACAATATAGATCTACTGAAGTGAGTTCTGTTGCAAAAATACTGGAAATATGACTGTTGCAAGATGATTTGCGTAGCATTACTTGCTAGTAATATCAGTAACTGCTACCCATAGTTTGTACAACGTGCTTATTTTTTTCAGTCGGTGGCTAAACTAAGGAGTCCAAAATACTTTTCACTACTTGTTTGAGGCTTGCTATGAATTCATACTGTTGTGGAGATCACGCCAAAAGTTACATTGCGTAAAAAGTTATGGGTGAAGTACATTTTTGCCCGCTAACCAGCATAAGCAAATGCGACCACCTTTCAGAAACGTCTCATCGACATCCAAAGCGATGATGAAGCCCATGCTATATTTCATACACACGAATGATTGAATTTTTGGATAAAATGCAGTAAGCGTTTTCCAGAACTTTGGGGAAAAGTAAAGCTATTATTACTGGTGTTTCCCACGACGTATTTTGCTGAGCAAGGTTTCAGCCAAGTACTGCACATTCGTAATAAAATACCGCAATCATCTTGACATGAACAAGACCGGCGGAAACGTCATAAGACTTAAGCTGACCAACTTGCAAATTGCTTTGAAAAAGCTAGCAGATAAACACCATCGCAAGTTTCGCATTATTTAGAACCAGCTGTTTTTTGGAAATTAGTAACATTTATTCTACAAATGCATTTGCATTCGTTTTGTTTGTTCGTCTTGTTTTGTGCTAACTAGATTGCCCGTTTATGTATCATTAGCACTGAAATTATTTTCAAAACAAAATATTTTCAGACAACACAAAAATTATAGACATAGGGGCGATTTTCAAAAAAAGTTCCCGCAGGGGGGCGATTGTACAAAAAAGGTTGAAGACCACTGATCTAAAGTAATAAAAATATTTGAGTAATTAATTAATTTGTTTATTTTAGATCATAACTTTTGAACCAGAAACGCTAGAAAGTCGATCAAAGGCTCAAAAGCCTTGGACTCGAGCCTAGTTTCCAATGAAAACTTCAGCAAAATACTCTGGCCTAGCGGTTGGGCCCTAGGCCAGGTAACATGAGCCAAAATGGCCCAAAAACTATTTCACTTATGACGTCACTCATAAAAAATCTGCAACTCCCAACCAAAAATTTTTTTTTTTTAGTGCAGACTAGAAGACTGGCTGATCCATTTGAGCCCTTGAACAGCTTTCTAGAGCATTCAGCGGAGGAGCTATGGTGTTGGTAAAGCAACTGACAACTGCTGGTTTCAGGCTGATTTCAAAGTACGAATATATCGTACCCTGGCTCTCAAAGTGTTAAGGCTTTATGCTACTGCAACAAGCCTGGGCATACTAGTGCCATAATTTTGGCAAAAGTTTCACTTCATTGGAAACATTTCTTGATGCCATAAAAGCAGCTAACACTGGCATTGATCAATTAGACTGAAATATCTATATGTACTTACATAAATGTTAGCAACACAATCTTTCATGCTTTTCTAGCATTTGGCAGCATATCAAAGCACTTCCATCACACAAAACTGCAGTCCTGGTCCCACCTTGGTGGACCAATTCAAAAAAGCATGGTTTCAAACAGCCTCTGAACCTTGCAGAGTTTAGAATCTCGTACCAAGACCTATTATGTTTTAAATTCAGTATAGGACGCTAATTTTAAGCCCTTTCCAGACGAAAAAGATTACAACCAGTGCCTCCAAACATGATTTTCAATAAAAACCTACATTTATGCCTGCTGAGAACCGCTGCATAGAATCATCACTACTTAGTTCTAAGTACGGCGAGCACAAAAGTGTTAAACTAGACCCCACTATTCAGATGTTTTAATGAGAACCACAACACTGCTATCAGCATCAATGTTATTGAAAATGTAATGTAATGAAATGATTTTCATGCTAATCATCAGTATTTGGGAAGATTGAATTAGCTAGAAGTCAAAGATGTGTTTTCGTATTTTTGTGCCAATAGTTCAAAATTGCTTTACTACTAACTTAGCGAATTATATTTGAGGGTCCTTACTTCATACAAAAGGTGCCTTATTTTAAATAAAAATTGTTTTACCTATTGTATTATCTTATTTAATCTATTCCCTTTGCTGAAGTTATCCTTTCATATAGTGAATATCATTGTTTTGTTATGTAGCAATTAAAAAATTATTGCTCTAAACTCCTTCACTATTTTTTTTATTTGATGATTTTATACTGAGAGATAGAAGTGCTTTGAATTATATTAACTGATGTCTTTCAACTGCCTAGTGTTTTAAGCTGGGGAGTTGTTAGCTTACCACAACATAATTGTGAAAAGTTAATATGCTTGTTATAAATGTTAAATACCAGATCACCATGACTAAGTTAAAAAATTGTTAATTAAAAGTTGTATTCTTGTAGGCAAATATAAATGTACTATCATTTGAATGAACAGTCTCAGTTGTTTTGAACCCATACAATTTGAGAAATATGTGTGTCAATAATAATGTTTATGTCAATGTGACTGAATTTCTATGAAATCAGATATGTGTAAATCTTGCATTCATGTAAGTATGTTTTTTTCATTTGCCTGGATTGCTTATGATTGACCAACCAAGTATAGTTTACAAGACAGTTATTGAGTATTTGTACTTTTTATTTTTCTACGATATCTTTGTTAGCACTTGGATGCCGGTCATGCTTGATTTTATCTTCTCGAAGCTGCAGTGATGGAAGCAAACAGTGTGCTGGTTTAGTGTTTTTTGCTTTGTTTGGCTTTATGTGGTTTGCCATGTCTGTTGAGTACTAATGGTTATAGTTTAAAAGTTTGAGCAATAATGTGGTGAAGCTAAATGTGCCTAAGCTTTTAGTTGAAAATAGTTTTTTACATTGCATTACTTTTTCAGGTCAGAAAGTCAGCCCAGATGGAAAAACGAAAGTTCAGCTTCAAGTCATTTTACTTACTGGAGAATCAAATGTTTTCCATTTTGCGTATTCTGTAAGTAATACATCCTCAATGGTTAATTTCTGTTAAGCATCAATTTGGTACATTTTATCACTTGTTTGTTTTTACTGTCATGCACTTGCATTTTTCGAGAAACTAAAAATAATCCTACATTTAAATTAATTTTTCTCATAAATACAACCCGTGCCTGGTTTTTGCATTAATGCCTTCTCTAAGAAGAGAAGTGCCACAGTTATTCCCAGCAATATTTATAGTTTGTTGGCTTCTAATATTTAAGTAAAATGTGAAAGAGCAATCTCATGTATGTACCAAATTTGACTATCTTCCAAATATTTTAGTTTGGGCAGGTGTTAGTTACTGCTTCATTAGCACAAGGGTTGGGAAGGGATCTCCTAATGACTGCGAGTTTAGGGAGACACTGCTTTTTATTATATATATATCTGGCAAGTATGCATGTGACTACAATATATCAATGGAAAATATGTCTTGCCTAATGCAGTAGCTATGCGACCAACAACATGTGAACATTTATATTTATAACATTTATTTATTTGTTATTCACAGCATGGCATTGTAAACATTTATAAGGTGAAAATACGATGTAAACTGAATGCATTGTTTTCCTGAAACTGCTTTAATGCGCTTTCGCTGTTTACCTTTCCTAAGAATTCACTGCCACACCCTTAGCTGACAGCCTAGATTTGTATTTAAATGTTTTCTTAAATTTACTTGTAGATTGCTACAAAATGGCAGTTTCATGCAGTCCTTTAGCTCTGATTTAATGTATGTTACAATGTAAGAACATTCCAAATAAAACCCACAGGCAATAAGATTCATATACAAGAAAACTCAAGCACTGTAAGTTTAGCTGGCTAGATTTAGTTATGGGCCATAGTTTAGAGAATCCTTGGCTTAGTTATCTTCAAAGTTCAAACTGGTTCTTTTCTAATATGTGATTATTATATAATTCTTATACTACGTTATTCACAACTGTTAAAATTGTTTCAAGCTACTTACTAATTTCTTAATGGCCCCAGCTTGCCTTTTTATCATGCTTTTCCTCAGAGGGTCTTTCCATTATTGTTCAATGTGCGCAAACGTTAACATTGTAGCTATACAATGTTGCATACATAATAAGTTCTTTTTGCGGGAAAGTCTGTTTCATCGAACTTCATACAATTCTGTAAAATATTCCATCAACTTTTTACTGGTTGCTGTTTGATTCTTGCAAATTTTTGTATCAATTGAAGTGAAATTCAATGTTACACCAAAATCTGCAATAAAATTTCTTGGACATGTATCGGCGATTATATTATCATTTGCATCAACATCGTTTTTGTTTTTGTGAAAGGTTCTAAAGCTTGGGTCTGTGAGTGTGAACCCTTAGGGCAGGTTTTCTCAATCTGTGGGCCACAGAGGAAATTTTGACAGGCCATGGTCTGGTGGTATCGAAATTGAGTACATTTTGCAAGCTGAACCTTACAATCAAAAACGTAGGTAGCTCATGAGCTACAAATGTCATACTACGCTGTATTTCGTCATTATGTGTTAGAAATTATTGCGACGTGTAGCCTACCTGGTTGTGCACAATATGTAGCTACTGAAGGCATTTTGCAAGGCAGACAGGTGGCTTTTGTTGACATGAAAACGAAATCTAGAAGCAGACTTTATGTAGAAGAGGATGTGATTTTCGCACTATCATGAATTGAACCTTGAATTTCTATGCTTTCTAACAACAAACAGGCTAAGCTTTCACATTGATTTTTAGCACACATTACGTTATTAAATATTGTTTTAGTTGTTTCCATTTCTCATCCACATGTGCAACAGTTATTGCATCGGTGAAGTTGTATGGTCGGTGTGCCACGGAGCCTCTGTTTCTTTATTAATTAGGTCATATGCTTGCAAAGGTTGAGTACCCCTGCCTTAGAAGATGTCGAAATAGGATTATAGGATTATTCAAAGTGCTCAATGTTTCATGAATGTCACTAAGAAATTACAACACATTTTAACCAGTTACCACACTCAAAGATAATCAACGCACTCAAATAAGTCAAGAACCTATTGTTATAACTAGGGCAACCAATTTTTTGACCTATAAATTTCCTGCATTTGCAACTGCAAACTAATTCAGCTTTGTGTATTGTGGTTAACTCAGAAGCATATTCATGCACCATACCTTGAAACTTTAAAAATTGGTTGTTTAACTTTAGGGATGATATATTGATCAGTACATTAATAACCACAGTAGAGTAAAACCTGAGAACCTCATGAAATTGAAACATTATATGCATAATGGATTGAGTATTTATCAAATCAAGCGCTATGAGACCATGTTTCTTACCTTACCATGCACAACCTACGCAACATTTAATTGTCCAGCAGTGGGAAAAACTACATTATTAAATGTAAGAAGTCACAACAAAGCCACTATTATTACAGAAGTGCAACTAAACTATCAATATCTGTTGTTGTAGTTTCAATAAAATATTGATGAAGAGAAACAACTGCAAGATACATTTTACCTAACAATAAATTTTGACCTAATGATGAATTATTACTTTTTTGACCTAATAACTTGGGAGTCGCTCGTGGTATGAGCGTGAAATTTGGTTTGTGGACGTTTCAGAAACTTTGAAAAAAGCAGAAAATTTTTGACTTTTGATTGCTCTAGCCAGTGGCGTGCAAAGGTCTGGTGATGCACAGGATGATTGCTTGATTATATGCCCCCTTACCGAATTCTAGTATTGTGCAGTGGTATATGGTGGTCGTTGCTAGATATATGCTGTTCGTGACATCCCAGATGACATCATATTCAAGTTTCTAAACCAACGTTTTGGCGAAGTTTGTTGACCCAACATGCATATTATTCTACATACACCCTCCTTACTCATTGTTATACAATGTGTCACTGTAATGAACATAAATTATCAGCGCTCAAGTTAGCCTAAGTTAGGAGACTGGAGCAAAATACAGCACTCAACGCTAAGACAGAGCAGTTCATAATTGCAAAAATATCTGGCAATGTGTTAAACCTTTAACGACCACACTGGCCATTGTGATGGCCTCTACATTTCTGGCCATTACTTGCCAGCTGCTAGAGTTAGAGAGCTGTTCAAACCCTTGAAAGATCCGGAAAGTCTTCTAGTTCTGATTTTTTAAAATTGGAAAGTTTTTGATTTCAGGTTTTTTTCTAGATGATGGCCAGAATTGTAGCGGCCAATATAGTGATCGGTGCGGGCGTTAAAGGGGAGTAGAACACACTCAGTGCTACCTCAGTGCCGTTCACAACTGCAAAGATATAAGCCTGCGCATTAAAACAGTGGAGTACAACACACTCAACGCCACTAAAGGGCAGTTCACAACTGCAAAAACATCAACCTACGTGAATGTCTTGTTGAGTAGCAGTTGAGCAGAGAAGGTATGCAGCTGGGATGGTGGATAGATACCCTGGGTTGACAGTTTCAAACTTGTGAACTACACAAGAATTGAGAATGCGCATAAAGTACTCAAGAAAACTTTCGTTTAGTATGTGGCTGTTATATGTATAATGACTGGGGTCAGAACAGAAGCAGGCTTGTGTGAGCTGTTATGATCAATCTGCCTGAACTGCCAATTAATGACGAAGCTCGAAATGATGCACATATTGCAAGCACAGGTGTGCAGCTGTAGTAGCGCACACCCAGGGTTGCCACATCAAAAAATGAAACAGGAAAGCAGTGATGCATCAAAAAGTCAGCTAAATCAAGCAAGTTGAAATACGACAGTTTTGAAATTTGGCACAGAAAATCAATTAAATGTCCATAATCATCTTTCAATCCTTTTTTGTGATTTTCCTTTCATCGCACGATCTGGAAAAAGTCAAGTCACTATCAGTTTGATTGGTGTGCACCGCACACCTAGTGTATAGGTCCCTGGTATTGGAGAATGTGAGAATTACTGGCAGTTATTTCTAAAAACTAGTGTTGCCAAAAAAACAAGTTTCGAAAAATTTAATCATTGCAGCGTATGTTAATAGCCTTACAACAGGAAAAATCATCTAGTTACAGCATTTTAATTTTTGTAATTTCACTCTTTAGATGCCTGGGGCCTTTGCCCCGTTCAACCCCCACCTCTGCACGCCACTGGCTCTAGCTATAACATCGATTCACACAAAACCTTTTTAGTTTCACTGTGAGGCAAGGAACACCATATAAATTGCGGATCTAGTACATACGTCATATGTGGGTGACTTCAACCTGAAGTGTTTGATGTGGTCTGCAATACATTTAAGTCATGATGTCCAGTATTCAAACACTTGTAAAAGAAATTGGTTTAAATGGTGTTGAAACTCAACAATGCACTTTGGTTTGTGTGTTTGTTTCACAACAATTATTTTTCAGGGTTGATACACTAAAAGTGATGCGGTTGCAGTAGTTATGATTCATTTTTCTGAATTATGTGGTTGGTTTGATCCGATTCTTATTAGTTTTTGTTCATTCTAATGCTTATTGGGCAGGATAATGCAACAGCCTTGAGCAAGAGAGAAGGTGTTAAGAATTTGCTTGCTCAAATGCTTCCTAAATTTCGGCGACAAATTGACAAGGAACTGGAAGAAAAGAACAGGTGTTCGTATCATTGCACTTTTATCTACATACTCAGATGTGTTGTGTGTGATTTTAAGCATATTCTGTGATGTCATCTGTAGTTTATGGTTTTCACTGCATCACCAGTTTAACTTTTATGTTTTGATAAGCAGGTTGTTGCAAATGGACCCCGAGCTTTTTCAGACGTACAAGGATTTGGTAGTCAGTGGTATCATTACACCTGAAGAATTTTGGACGTCGCATTCTGGTGTAAGAAACTGATGTTACCTATCGGTCGAGTCTTGAATTACAGTTGGCTTTAATTTATTTTCAGAGCGACCAACTGATAATACTTGTTTTATGCACGTTATAGAAACTATCGGTTGGATCCGGCGCGGTTCAAAAAGTGGGCGTATCGGCATCTTTTCTTGCTGATGTTAAACCTCAAGCTGATGGATGCAATGGCTTGCGATACAATCTTACTTACGACACTATACAGTCCATCTTTGTTACATATCCCGCAGGTGAGGTTTTGAATGGTTTCAGTTTGCTTGCAACTGACAGTAAACTGATTTGCAATTTTTCAGTAAAGAAAAAATATTTGGAAAAAGTTCCTGACAAACTTTCCGAAAAGGAGTTTTGGACAATGTTTTTCCAATCACATTATTTTCATCGAGATCGTGTTAATCAAGGTGGTAGTAGCAAGGACATTTTTGCTGACTGCGTAAAAAAGGATGATCAAGGTCGGTGAATAATTGTGTTGCTGCTGACTGTGTGTTGCATATCTTTATTTTTCATGTCTCTGCTAATGCTAAATTTGCAAAACTTCAGCGAATGTTTTATTAAACATTCTGTCAACCTGTATACTTTTCGGATTATGCTTTTTTGGATTCTTTTGGAAAGTTTAGTGGCTGACCGCTGATAGTATGGATTACACTTCAGAATATGAGTAATATTTCCCAGAAGTATAAGATCCATAGTCGTCAAGTCAAGATGACATAACATGGTGGTTTTGTTCAAGCAAAGCCTGTTTTCTCGGCAAAATGTAAAGCGGTGTAAAATGTTTTGTACCACACGTTTAGCTCTGTTTTTATTTTCGGATAGCTTGCTACATGTGTTTCAAGGATACCAAATGGTATTTTGGTGAAGCCTAATTTTCTGTCGTCTGCGATTAGGGCAGCGATTACAGTGCGTTCGGATATTTGGCCAATTCTAAAACGAAAAAATTGCACGTTAGTATCATCCTCTAGTCTAGTACAGGGGTTCCCAACCTTTCTCTTAGCATGTACCCCTTGAGCTTTTCAACAGATGAACATGTACGCCAAAAATTCTTCTGGCAAAATATTTTGTCATGATTTTTCAAAGACATATTTGTCAATATTAAGCATATAAGATTTTTTGAAAAATATGTATAAATATTTGGAAATAAATAATATGTAAATATATTTTCTCTTCTGTTGCTAACCTTAAATGTACCCCTTCAGATTGGTAAATGTACCCCAGGTTGGGAATCCCTGCTCTAGTCATTTGACCCTCGTTCCGACCTGGTACGGCATTCAAACGAAGTAACGGGAGTTCGCGCAAGAGACGCCTTCTGACAAATATCAAGTCATCAATAGTAATTCGACGTTCTCACTGAAGCGTTGCTCTATACTGTCTAGATATCCTTGCTCTTCTGCGCCGTGGAGTAAGAGATGTTTTCAATGATTTGACATACTTTGATGACGATGACAGTGCAAGAGATGAGGTAAGCAGTGTTTTTAAGATGTTTTTGAGGGACCGAAACGGTCTCTCAAAATACAATAGAACCTCGCTTCACTGCCATCATCAAAATACACTAAAGCCTTGCTTTACGACCATCTCGGTATTTAGCTAAAATGGTTGTAGTTCCTCAAAATGACTTAGCGGTCACCAAGGTCAAACCTTAAAAAAACTGGAGGTAAGTACAACGAACTCATGTACTACTTGCAATAAAGGCTGTTTTGATAATTCTGCTCTCACCAAATTTGTTGATTACGTTGTGCACCAAAGGTGAAATCAAACCGATTGTCATTAATAGTTAGCATTTGCATGTAAGAAGCCAGGTACGTTATTTTGATTTAGCGTATTTCATGACGTTCATTCTTTCATTCAGGGATACGGCACAAACGTCGATCGAACTCTTCTCACAAAAGGAAAACAGTCCAGTACACAGTTGATCAATAAAAATATTATAAAGCGGTTCAATCATCAGAACGCCATGGTGCTTTCAAGCAGCAACAGGTTGGTGCAGTATTTCAAGTTGCGTTGTTTTTAAACAGTGGTTTCGTCGCATAATCTTTTCATGTTTGACATGCTGTTGTCGTAACGTAATAAACTGTACGTAAATGGCATTGTACCATGCTTGACAGGCCACTTTTTGATGTGGTTGCCAACAGGGTTGCAGAGTCGGAGGTGAAATGTCCGACTCCAGCTCCTAGCTTCCAAAATTTTCCGACTCTGACCGTTCCAAAATTTTCGACCCCTTAACATAACGTGAAAGAAATTTGGCTGTCAACAATGGCAAAGAAGCGAGTAGCAACTAGCAATCATTGGAAATCGTGGTGCACAGCAAAAATTATCTGTTTGAGTAAGTTTCAAAAGAAATTGTACCATTTCAAGTTGAAATATTGAAATTTTCAACAGGCACGTGCTAGGACTCTTAACTTAGGAGTGCGATGTAAAAAATGATGCAATTGGACTTCCGTAGTCGGATCATGGATCCGACTCCTAGTGGTCTTAGGAATCCGACTCCACCCAAAAACCTCCGACTCCGCAACCCTGGCAACAACCAGTTGCACGCGAATGGTGCTAAGTTGCAAACTCGTAATGATTTTTCATTTACAGAACAGAAATTTCAGAAAACAGTGTTGGCACATCAGCGGAAGATGGTGAACCACTCAGCAAAAAGGTTGGTTAATGCCATGACTAAACGTTTATACAGAAAACGTCAGATTGAGAATTTTACTGCCAGCAAGACGTACTGCGGCCACGTTCGTCTCACGTCGTCTTTTCCGTCTCATTTCATGGGCTCATCGCGAGTTTGCGGCATCCTTGACACCCGTGTAAAACTTCGTAAAACTTAAAAGGCAAAGGTTTATTATTTTAAATATCTTAGAATTCAAAATAGTTCTCTTATTGTTTTGAAGCTAGTTCTCGTGCGGTATTAAAGATAATTAACAGCTCTAAGAACTAACTTTGAATTCATTTGTTTTGCCTAATTTATACATATTAGTCCAGTAACTTGATACAAGGTGATAACAACAATTGCCTTTGCAAAGCAAGAAGGAAAATTTAAAATTAATGCAAGTCATGATGGCTTTATCACCAATCTGTTACAGGCATTGTTTGCATGCTGTGGTGTTAACCAACGCAAGCAAAACGCTGAATAAGCCAACAGAAATGTGTTGTGCGTGCAGGTTAACTCCTGCCGTTGCGATTGATATATACTTTGAATTGCGTTCCCAGAGCAATAACTTACATTGTTTGTATTTGCAAACAGCGTTTGAAATGCTTCACTACTCAATTCTAATGGCCTTATGGTAAAGTTTAAGTGCCTTGGTACGTGATTCGCTTCCAGTTTCAGGTCACATTTATCGAAATTTGCTAAGAAAGTCACCTTCGTGAGATTATGCAGAAAATCTTGTGTTTCTCGGAACAACAGGATGCTTAGCTATTACAAAGGTTCACGTTGTTGCTAGCAACAACTTCGTAAATATGGATGCAAATGCAGGTAGTAAGGCCGTAACAGGGATAATGTAGGGAATTGAACAACATCTGCGGTATTGATAAATACGCCGTTTATTAAGACAAAACATCCTAAAACAAAGTTTGCTTCCATAGAGACATCCAAGTAATTCTCTGACTGGTCGGTTCTGCTTCCAAGCTAATCGATAACATGCCTGATTTCACTGTAAAAGAGCTGGTGTGGTTTTGTGTATGTGTGCTCATGCTTTTGCTGCTGATATGCTATATGTGCGTAAGTGCAAGAGACTTCTTCTGAGCCTATGAGTTTGCCAGATAGCGGGCGTTCAGACGTTGGCTGAAGAAAATAACGTTTTATTAAAAACCCCCAGAACTTACTAGTTTGGTGTGAAAAACCAAAACCTGAATCAATGGAACAAGGTAAACGTGTGTGGACGTTTTAGACAGATGTTCAGCAAAGTAACGAAGATATGTTCCGTATATGACAAACAGCGAAGTCAAAAATCTCTAGGAATGAAATTTAAAGCTATTTATGCGCTCACTAAGCAGGATTATTCAGTTAATTGTGTGGACTTTTCTGGACTGACCAGTGACCACGTACTTCGTAATTTTTATCCTGTTCTGCCGTGTGCTACTGTGTGTTTTATATTTGGTGGCAGAGAATGGCAAATTCGGCACTGACTTGTGGTCTTTGGGGCAGACCCATAGCCAGGTTTAAGGTTTGGGGACAAAATACATTTTTAGGGGGGAAATATTTTTGTTTTTAGTATATTTGAAACAAATTTTTCTGGACACAACAAAATTTGAGGGGGCACAAAAATTGTGGGGGAGCACTGACCCGAATGTTCCCCCGTGGCTACGCTGAGCCTGTTTAGGAGTATTGCCATTTTGCATGTAAAGGTCTAAATATTATGAAGTAATTTTTCACAAGTAAATATGTAACAGCATCACATCATGGCTTTGCCTTCCATGCATATGCGAGTTACAGTATGTAACTACAGATGAGATACGTTCAGAGACATTTTTCAGATTTCCAATCCTGGTGTAGTGCTAGTGACTGCAACTTTTCTAAAGATTGGTAAAATCACAGCCCTACTTCTGTTTTAAGTTGGAAATACAAAAATAAGTTCAATTAAAATGTTGGATGTGCGGCCAAATGAAAAAAACACTTGAAATTTTTGTTTAGAGAATATGAGATTGTTTAAAGGGATCGGTCATACTACGCGCTTCTTATGTCGATATGAAATAATGTCTAAGAAATTGTTTCACCTCCAAGCCCTTTTTCTCTGTTGGAACATTTGTGGCCATACCGACAGTATAGGGTAATTGTCCTGAGTTAGTAATCAAAATCTCTAAAAGAGCTTCTAATCTTGACACAGATCACTTGTTTCTTGCAAAACTACGTTGTCGTTTCGCAATATGTCCTATGTTTCCCCCTGAACAAAATAGTGGTGTGTTTTGCCTATGTGCTGGTATTTTTGTTTGTCTCTTTGTTAAAGCACATATCATCATCAGTGGCTCACTGCATTATTGATGGTAGTAACATATGGTAGTAATGTTTTATTCCTTTTTTTTCGATCTGCTAATCTTCATGGAATACTTCATCATTTTTCTCCAACAATTAATATTTTTCTCACGACTGGTGATTTAGGCGTAAAGCTGTAACCCTTGTTTCGTCAGATGATCGTAACACCTAGTTACAATTGATACGGTCGTTGCCTCTGTCCATCTGTGGCGCTTTTTGCGCTGACAGGAAAATCAATGTCTGTCCATGCTCAACAAAAAATGCTTTTGCGTAGGTCAAGCTGAAAGAAGCCACAACCTACAGTGACTTGGTGGAGAGCGACACCAGACCCGCCCAATCACTACACTTGCATCGTTCCGAAAGGTACAGCCTGCGAAGCGAAACGGTAGTCTGGGCCACCTAAAATTTCCAGGAGACCGTTCGGAAATTATATTGTGAAATTCTAACTTAGATATAGCCATGGACCAACAATTGTGAAGCAAGTGCACCAAGAACTGAACGGTCAGAAGGTTCGTGAAGGAATGGAAATCGTCTTATCACAATGTAGAAATTACAAGCCCCGTTTGGCCCAAGTGAGTTCGACCTTTCTCGTCAAATTGCTTTTGTATCAAGTTTCAAACGAACCGTTGTTATGGTTACTCAGTTTCTAATCTCCATTTTGAGCTGCTTCAGGTCTGCGCACAAGTGTTGCTGATGCTGAAAGTCACTTCATTTTCGTTTGTTAAATGCGTCTTTCATGACCTTGTGGCAAGTATGCCATGTTTTTGTGATGTGGAAACCGTTCCTGTGCGGCCTATGTCGCTCCGAAAGAAAAGACAAATGTATGTGGCACTAGAAGATCGTGTCACAGAAAAATATTTTCGCTTGTTTGTCAAAAATTAGCTCCGCGGATTCTTGCCTCCAGGTAGATTGCAATAGCATGTGGTCGCTTGGTTTGCAAAGGACGTCAAAATTAATCGTAGACTTTCAAGATATGACGATTATCTACGTATCAACCCGTCGCGTCTCCTTCGCATAACTAAAATTTTCGAAAGAGAAGAAACAGTATGCTTTGAAACTTATTGAATACTTTGCTCTTAGAGCGTTATTGTAGAAGAATAGAGGATGTATGTTTCATGGTTAAACTTTCTTGCTTCGGTGAGAAATAATGCCCCTGTCGGTTACACAAGAACAAGTGACAAAAGCGAAGGCGGTTGTTTCAAATGTCGCAGTCTCATGTTGGAAACCGATGCCGAGGTACACTTGGAGTTGAAATTAACAAAGTTAATTTGAATTGGACGTGAATTGCAACAGCTAATTAGTGAATAATGATTTATGCTTGTTTCTTATTTTAAGTGACCGTAAATTAACAAACGCAGTAAAATCTTGACCAACACCGAAAAGTCCAAAAACAGTATTTGAAAGTTTTCTCCAGTTCAGGTGTTCATATTCAGGTAAAGCTGTGAACGGGTCGCTTTCGACCTGAATCTGCCTCAAGTCGTTCTTCTGTATGACTCGAAGCTTTTGGGAAAAAGAATGACTTACTCAAGTCACATTTTTTCCGAAAATCTCTACTTGAATCGAGGCGGCGATCTACACGCGCGAAATGTGTAGTGTCGCTACGACCTTATTTCTACTTCTAGACAATGGATTCAGGAGGAGCTGCTGCTGCGTTGTGCGATTTGTCTCCGGATGCAAATAACGCGAACCAGGTTCAAACAAACATCGTCCAACGTACACTCCCGCCTCCTCAGCAGGAAAGCTTAAAGCAGTTGTACATGTCAGCCATTGAGCTTTGCCGTCATTTTTGGTTTTGCTTTCCCGCGAATTCAACTTTTCTGCAAGAAAAGGTTGGCGATCGGTGTTTGCATGAAGTAGCAGTTGACACTTTCACTGGAACTGACCTCACTCATGATATGTTCAGGTTGTACGAATGTGCAAAAGCATTGAAACGTTTCATCAAACTCGCGTCCGAACTTTTCAGGAAGAACTGAGAAGAAACATGGTTCACGCTAATGTAAGTGGAATGCGTAAGCTTGATGAAGACTTCTCGATCTGCTTGATCAAGTCTTCCGGTGTTTATCAGCGCACCACAACCCAACAATTGGTGCTTGTTTGTTGAGAGCTTCACATGTGGCACTGTGTGCTTTGGTCTGTAATGTCTGAGTGGATTTAACATGATTTTTAAGGAACTCACCACAAATTTATTAAAACAAATAAACACGATGTCAAACTGTGAATTCGATTCGGATGGATTAGTTACAGTAAACCTCGGTAAATCCGGATTCGATTTGACCGACGATTTTATGCGGTTTAGGCGAAGATCCGGATTAACCGAAGATGGTTGTTTCCAGTCTGATGTCATCTAAGTACTGAGATACGGTGAAAATCTCGTATTTTGAGCACATTTACGACCCAACAGCAGTCTTTCGCAGAAACAGAACGAATTTATTGATGTATACAATGGTACATCAGACTAGTAAATGCCATATCCAGGCAGTTATGAACAATCTTAAGTTCATGATTTTAGATTGCTTAGCTGCGAAGAAATCTGGGATTTTGGAGTGACGCAGATATTTCTGCGACTGGTCCGTAGGCAGTCACTCTGTTTGAAAGGAAATACCCTTTAGACATCTTACAAAGGCCTACAATACACTCGGGCATAGTGCTCTACACACGAATACTCAACACTGATCAATAGATTGAAATCGTGGTGCCGCGGCGTGCCTTGAGCGGTATGTTCAAAGTGATATGTTATGCCCGTGTGTGACGTAATAATCGTTTCTACGATACGTCGAATGTTGCGGCAGTTGTTATCATAATTCTAAACGTTCGTTGTTGATCGTGAGCACCCTAGTACTGCGTCTGAAAGCTGCCGAATTTTTGTTGAGACAAGTCAGTGCACTTAAGAACACAACAGCGTGGAAGTGCACAAAAATCCGGATTACGAGATGTGAAAAGAGCAGATCTTATCCGGTATTGGCGAAGATCCGGATTAAAAAATCCGGATAAACCGAAGATTTTTATAAAGAAAACGCTAGAAATCATTCGTACCACCAGTTTTATCCGGTTTTGGCGAAGATCCGGATTAACCGAGGTTTACTGTAGTTAAAAATTGTTTATCTGCGGTCACAGCTGCACACCTGGCCCAAAAGCTTTTCAGTATTCAGTTGTCTTGCATATGAATGGAATGACGGACGAGGAACACTTGCTTCCCCTTGCAAAATGTTTGTACTCCAGCAGCACAAACGTGTCTCGCGAACTGAAAGAATCTGTGTCGATCGTTATGGAACTTATTTGCAGATTGTAAATCGTGAGGAAGGTCCACTCCAACGATTTCATGTAAATCTTAGTCTTTGCGTTGTTTCTTCTACGACTATGCAGGCCTCAATCCTTTTCATACTTCAAAATTTGCAAACGTATGCCCAAAACGGAATATTTTTCGCCAGGCTCCTGAAAACGTTGAGCGGGTGGGAATATATAATTTTTTTTAGTATTTTAGAAGGCGGGCATAGTGTATGTTGTCACTTCCTCAAAATAGAAATGGTGATAGTGATAGCTGAAAAACGATTGAGTTCGAAGAACGTCATGGATTGGGTAAAAACCTTGATTGATGCTCATTACTCAATCGTGTATTTAGTCGCTTCATTCTTTCACTAACGTCCTTGCGGTAAAACCCCGGATGCAAGAGGTTTCAGAAAGAAACCTCAAACAATGTCTTGTCAGTGTGTGAGAGCTAACCTTTTGTATAGGACTAGCGATGAATAGCCCGCATTCTGTTTACTTACTTGTAAACGTACTGAACTTGTTTCTACTTTATTTATGACGAGTTGAAAATACATTGCAGGTCACAGAACATCTGGAAGACATGTTTAATGCAGTATACAACAAATTCCACAACTGGCAGTCCAAGAAAATCAGAAGATGACATTTCGGTTAAACTTTTGAGTTTCTTTCCTAGGGATTTTGCGTTACTGCCATTCTTTTGTTCTTCTTTGCAATAAAAAGCGGAACTTCAGTATCGATCAATGGGGTGTTTACGCCCGAAGTGTTGTGGTTGTAATTTCGTTTGTACAGTAGAATTTGGCTGCATCATCACTTCGCCTATAGTGACGCTTTTTCGTCGCCCTTTTGTCCGTTTACAACAACCGTTGCAAGTTTTCTTTACACTTTGAAGTATAAGACTATGTGGAGCCACCACGCAAATCTTTTATTCCCGAATGGGAACGCAGTTAATTATGCGGCGAAAATTTGAACCGTGATGTAACAATGATATCAAGGATTGCTCCATCAGCAGCATTCGAGGCAAATCGTTACGTGAGTTTTACTGTAGGCATGGGCGTCCGCAGGGGGCCATAAAACGAGCATTTGCCCCCTCTTAGAAATTGGGACTAGGAACCAAAATTTTCTAGAAAACCTGAAGTTAGCAGCTAAGTTCCGATATAGGCGTACGAGGCGGGGGGAGGCTGCCTCCCCACCAGCTTGAAAAATTTCAGGGCAAGCGCAAAGTTGCTCAAAAATCCTGAATGTGAAAAGTATATCCAATGCAGTGAAAAATTTCAGGGCAAATTCTGTTTTTCAGGGTGAGGGCAAGTTGCTCAGAAATCCTATACGGTGAAAAATATTTCAATAGAGTATTCAGTGTATATTCACTTGGGGGTGATCCGTGTAGTGTGTAATCTGGACCAAAGTCATGACTGGTTATAATGACTTTTATCTGGACCAAGCCCTCGTTTTGTGGAAAAATCGAACAATAAGATGTCGATTGATCAACAAGTTTGAAATGAGAATTTGGTAACTCTTTCTTTGTTCGTTTTCGAATTTGCGCTGGGTAGAGGTGCAGGGTGTTAAGATGATGGATTTTTTTATTAACAGGAGTTTTAGTACCAAGTTTTTCGTGCTTTGTTCAGAACTCTTCAGTTATCTGTTGCAGCATTGATCTTAGCATCAATTTTTAGCTGATTGGCTGAGGTAAGAAAATTTTGAATTAAGTTGTGTGAATGCAGTGTGAAATTTGGGCCAACCCTGGTGGCGGTTTGTGTTATGTGGACCAGTGGTACAAATGACAATACTTGTATAAAGTACTTGAAGAGTGGTTTGTAGGCCATCAATTCTTTGTCCAAACAATTGACTAGCAAGGTAACTATAAAACAGATTTGGCAGAGGTTTCAGGCCCCATTAGGACAAACTGAATTTGTTCAGATATTAACTGAAACTTTCTGGCTGTCAATGATGGTGTTTTCAGTTGATTCACTTGGAATCACTGCTGCGGGAAAAGTGGCAGTCTGAAACATGCATGTAAATGTCTATTACAGAAATGTTGAGAACGTTCTTTGTTTCTTTCCAGATATGTGGTAGGCTATTCGTAATTATTACCATGCCAAGGCTAGGGCCGCACGGACGTGCAGATTGCTTGGCCCCTTTGAGTGCGCGCGTCTTTAAGTGCCTTACTCAAGCGCACAGCAACAATAACACAGGCAGGTGTAGGGAGTCAGACCCTTCGAGCCGGAACCATCGCGTTGCGCGATCGAAGTCGCGTACATGTTTGCATCAGCAAAACTAACTGCCATAAAGTTTCTTGTCTGGGAGAACACAACACGCAAGGAACTTCACCCCTTGAGTTGACAAGCAAGGTAACTGCATTGTCTAAAACGGCACCTCTAGGGGATTGCATAAAGAACGTTATTGCCGAATTGACGTTGTAAGCGAATTGAAATGCATGTAAAAGATGCCATCGGGACCGAACAAAGTGTAACGTTATAGGCGAAGTGACGTTACAGACGAAGCCGTTGTAAACGAATTCAACTGTATACAACAGATTTACAAGAGGTTTCAGGCCCCATTCGGATTGAACTAAAAAAGTTGGTTTCAGGGCAAGTTGTTTATTTTTAGGGCAAATTGT
>JGI24158J21664_10001817_pt1 | contig 24811 bp, 19 predicted proteins | sample Ectturendosymbi3_FD_21664 | JGI IMG/M metagenome (IMG submission 21664) | reverse complement strand
CAAAAACTTGTCCACCTCGTTGCGCCCCCCAAAAAGGCTCGCGACCCCGAAAAGGGGGTCGAGATGCCCAGGTTGACAAGAACCGTTCTAGCCTAACAACGGACCAACTGCTCTCAAAAAAACACAGAAAAACAATTCAACGAAAGACGCCAGCTCACCTTGCTGTGCGCGATCAACTGGTTCTGACTAGCCTTGTTGGTGTTATAGGGCTCGGCCGCCCTGGCAGCCGCGATGGTTTGGGTGGCAGCGGCAGCCGTCTGTTGTGCAGCGGCCTCCAGTCTGTGCACGAGCTTCTTCCGCAGGGCGTTCTGCGTAGCGGCGTTTGTTGCGGCGCGCAGATTTTCAGCGGCGAGCTTCAGGTTCTGTTGTTGCTGTGAATCGTGGGGGTTGTTGGCTGCACCCTGTGACGCAATCGCGGCACGATTAATGGGCGTTGGAGCACACTGTGTGTCTATCTACTGAAGCGCGTTGTTCGAATCGCAACTGTAATTGCTGCCATAGCAACTGTTATTGTCACCGTAGCAACAGTACTTTTACGAACAGGGCAGTACTGTCATGAGACTGTGCAAGATCAATAGCCAGCGGCTTCGACAAAGTAGTGTAAGTCATTTTCCTACAAAAAAGCAGCTGAAAATTGTGAGAAGCAAGTAATATCTCCGCAGTTCAAGACTTTTCACAGAAGAACATTGGAGGTTTTTCTTGTTGAAAATCTTTTAGCCGTTAAAACGTCTCAATACAAAGTAACAAATATCAAAGAAATAGTAACGCCGAAGAAATCTGCACTAAACCGAACTTTAAGCCATTAAGAAACTCAAAAGGAGCATGCCCTGCACCTTCGCTGCCTCGACCATCTTTGCAGTGGCGTCAGCGAGCAGCTTTGCGGCTCCGAGCAACTTCTTCCTCCAGTCATCATCCGACTCCTCCTCGGCCTCGAGCTTGAGCATGTTGACGAGATCCGATGTTGTCTGGAAGAGTTTTTTTTGCGGAGTCGATGAAGAAAATAAGTTGGAAACACCTTTTCTTTTCGCAACAGATTCAATGAAACTATCTAGAAAGCTGGTTGGAAATTTAGAAAAGCTGAAACATGGGTAGAGTGAAACTAAAAATGCTTCAGAACTTACGATAGAACCATTTTCTCAAAGCAGTGCAAAGCTAAAATATCACAAAACCTTCTTTCCAAATTAATTTTTGAAACATTTTTTGAGCCGAAACAGCGCGTTTAAAAAACAGACGAAGAAGCGACAAAAGCAAATTCTTCAAAGAACATCATCAAAGAAACTTTATTCTGCGGCGAGCGTTCGAAAGCGCCAGGTCCGGCCCCACCTGGCCGAGCAGCCTGGCCTGTTTGACCATGACAGCGGCATTCCCCATGCTGTTGCAAAGCCTGTCAGTCGCGTTCAGGATAACCTCGCACTGATCGTCGTACTTCCCGTCCACNGCGTCGGCNCCCTGCCAGNAAGAAGTTTCGTTGCATCAGGGGGNNGTAAAAGGAAGTGGGGGACAAAAGATTGACTTAAACAAAAACGGACGTTTTCAATTATTAGGCGTTAAAAAAAAGCCAGTGTCGGAGCTTTTTGTTTAGAAGCAGAAAGACGTTGAAAAACAAGCAGGGTAAAGAGCTTGTTTGGCAGAACAGACGAAAAGCAACTTTCAGGACCTCATTGTTAGATCCTTGATCTCATTCCAAGCGTATCTACACTACCGCACGTTCCTGCACCATTGCTTGCGAGGAACCATAACAGTGTGACAGAGTAAGTCCAACCTAAACTCCGATTGGACAATCTTTGCGACTAATCTACAGTGCGTGGTTTGAACTGTACGAGTTGGTGAAACAAGTGGACAGCAAACCAAATCAAAACAAGAAACAGTCAACGAGAAACCTCAGACACTAACTCCTCGTGCTCACAACAACTCCCCCCCTGTTTTTCGCCCACGCCCCCTGCGAGGGGGAGGGCGCGTGTGCGAGAGGGATAATCCATCCAGCCACTGATATCGCGAGCTGTGCGGTCGCCCACATATCGCCCCGTTAAACGCTACAAGAAACGCGGTGGCGTTACGCATAGTGTGGCAAAAAAGGCGGTGGCGCTAACGCGGAACTAACCAGGAAGTAGCGCCTGCGAGGGAAATAACAATAGTTGTTCTTACATCACAAACACAGTCGACCACCCGAGACACAAGAAGGTATTCGCGATGTCGTCTTGGAAGTTGATTGAACGATCGCGTTTTCGTGGAGTCAATTTTAACTTGAAGCGATCGAACATCAAAATACCCGCTTTATGTGGTTGATCAGGTCGTTCAGCGCTTGGCCAACATTGGTCGCGGCGGCGCCAAGCGCGGCCAGGATGCTTCCGTCAGATGTCGCCAGCTGCGAAGACTCGACGCAGCCGTCGACCGCTTCCGACACTTCGCGCGCGGCGTCGATCAGTTGTTCCTGGCACGACGGGTTGCTGATGGTCGGGGCCACGACCTGCGCGACGAAAGCAGCAAACGGGAAATCAGCTCGGCTGACAACAGAAACTCGACGTCCCAACTTGCGCGACGAAAGCAGCAAACGGGAAATCAGCTCGGCTGACAACAGAAACTCGACGTCCCAACTTGCGCGACGAAAGCAGCAAACGGGACATGAGCTCCGCTAACAGCAAAAACTCGGCAGCACTGACCCCAGTGGGGTTTTTCCTTTACCTTGGTGCAAGCCACTAATTGTGACGTGGAAAGCGCGCATTGGGTGGCGCTGCCGATGACTTTGTTCTTCATTGCCTGGTCGTCGCTGCTGTTGGCGACAGACTTGGCTTGGAGCACCAGGGCCGCGGTGGCGTTCGCGACCGCCTTGGCGAGTGTCATCAAAGTGTCCTGGGTACAAAATAAGACAGATTGTGAACCATTAGACTGTGTTCGCGGACTGGGGGGGAGGTTGGTGCGGGAGCCACGACGCGCCAACGAATGCACGCCGAGCATGAGCAACTTATTACGCAGCGAATGACGTCTAGTTTTTACTTCAACTAAGCAGTGGTTTTCAACCTGGGGTCGCGACCCCCCAGAGGCCAGAGGGGTCGAGGACCATTTCTGGGGGAGTAGCGGATAGATATTTTTATGTACACAGCCGTATTATATTTGCTTTATTCGAGTTTTTGATGAGGGTCGTTGGATTAGAGTGGCTTTCTATAATGGGTTGCGGTACAAGAAAGGTTCCAAGCCACTGAGCTTAGGGCTTAAGCAACTATTGGCAATGGAGAGGAGCAAGGTGGAAACTATTGCGATGCATTGCTGGCAGTTTGAAGGAGTATTACCGTGTGGGAAGAGACGTTAGCTTGTTATATGCTGGACGAAGCTTTCGGGTCAAGCCAAANNTTCACACGACTATGTTTCTTTNGGTTGGGGAGAAATTTTGCGAGGTCTTGAAAACAGCATCAGCCGTTAACAGTTTAGAAAACCTTCAAAATTCAGAACGAGGTTTCTTTTCGGCCACAATTTCTCTTTAATTACCGAAAAAATGAAGTCAACTCGGTCATAATGTCCTAAAATATATGCTAGTGAATAATGTCACGGCGCGTTTTAATGCAATTACGCGGCAAATGACCGAAATGTCTCAGGGAACCAAAACAGATCCAGAAGAAAGAAAAATTTCCAACAAGCAAAGCTAGACTTCAAAACCGAAACCTGCAGAGAATTTCTGCAGCATTCAGTTCAAAAACAGCGCAATCAATTTACAGTGTCAAGCAGCTTCGCCACTGACCTGGAAGCCGTCGTCGGCGCCTTCGCCGATGTACTTCAGGATATCGTGGCTCGCGTCGCCCACCTTACCAGCAGCGGCGAGAAGGTTCTGTCGACTCTCCCCACTGTTGGGTTGCGACGCCCGTAACAGGTCGTTGATGGCCGCGGTCAGGTCGCGGGCCGCCTGGAGCAAGAACAGAAGATGGCGATGCGGCGCGCGAAAGAAGACACGCCGGCATATCACGTCGCAGACTGCGCACCGTTTAATCCGACACATCGTTGTTATGTCAGCGTTGTTGACGTCAGCGGATGACGCTGTCAACACACGCTGATCGTGCTGCCCGGGCCTTTGAAAGCGCAAGCGCGGTACGATGGCATTTTGGTCTGTTTAGCACCTACTGGTCATTCATTTTCCTTTTAAGAAACACGGGAGCTCCAAGACTTCCCATTTAATGGGCTGCAAATTTTTTGTACAGCTAATAAGGGCTTTAAACAAAGGTTTCTTAACAACTAAAAACTGTTACAATGGGATGTGAAGTAAAAACGCACTGACATGTAACAACAGCGCCTCGCGTGCAGGAGACAACCTCGCTGCAGGTTTCCTTACAAATATAGGGGGTACAAGGCATGAACGACATATTTTGCTTGCAGCACGATATTGACTTGCTACAGACACACGGGTGACGTTGCAACTGTCATTGGAAGACAGGTGTGATGTAACAACTGCCATTACATTTGCAGGGTTCCGACGCAGTACTGAATATAAATTTCCCGACTTTTTCCGTACTTAACTTTCCCGAATAACATACCCTGGTCGAATTCAGGCACTACAATGGTTAACACTATGAGAGTAAAATTATCAATCTCATGAAAAACATTGCAATAAAATTATCAGAATATAGGTCAAAAGATCAAGTCTGGAAAATTATTACCTTTTTCGGTACTAACAAATCAAACAGAAAAAGACTTTTCCAGGCTGAAAAACGACAAAAAATTTTTCCATACTTAAAGCCTCCGTAGGAATCCTGCGTTTTACAAGTCAGTGATGACGTAACATCTGTCACTGAAAGACAGCTGTGATGTAACAGCCGTAATTAAAGACAGAGGTGACGCAACAATCGTTCAACCTTTTCTCCAAACGACTAAAGTTTCTCCAAACGACTAAACATCAAAGATGTCAAAAGCAACATCTAAGGAAACGTTAAAGCAGCGCTGGTGGAGACACGCCAAGCCCGTGACTGGTTCCAACTTCTCTAACCTTAAATGGGCGGCAAAACGCCAGCAAAGACTTCGTTGGCGGAACTGCATATTTGAAACGAAAATACAGGAAAGTCTTCTGTGAAAAAAGCCTGCTTCTGTCGCAAAGCTTCCTCTTCCCATCTCTCTCGATGAACATGAGCGACTACTTGGTGACACGTCGCGGTAGAAAAGGAAGGTAACTGTCGAAGCTTCCGCAAACAGACGAACGCTAACAAGGAAACCACACCAAAGTGCTAAATTTGACTGGACAATAACCAGACCTGATAGCGTTTTGTGTAAATTCCTACCCAATTTCATGCGATCGGTAATTTGAAGTTCAACTTGACTCTGACTCTATTTACCTGATGAATTCCTCCGTTCCCAGAGAAACTACAACAGCAGTCTCGGCCCACACCAATAAATTATATTGAAATGCCTTGCGACAAACAACGCGACGACACGACGTTGCTGCCGAGAATCGAACCCATGCTGTTCGAGTCTGTTGTTTGACAGTCGCAGAACAACGGTGCGGCAACAAGTGTGGCCCTCACAGCAAACCTTCAATAGGTTGTCACTGTCGTTCTCATTGTCGAGCAGGACGGCCATCAGCCTCAGGCTCTGGGTAAGGTCGTTGAGGTTGGAGGTGATGGTGCTCACGGCGGATCCGACCGTCGTGTAGTTCGTTTCTTCAGGATCGCCTGCGCGGGAACAAAGAACAGCCATCAGCACCTCCCCCATCCGCACCTCACGCACAAAGCCAAACAGGGGGGGATCTTATACCGGCTGTTTTCGTTATGACGGTAGCGGCTGCGGCGTCTATAGCAGCAAGGTTGGATTGAATGTTGTGGCGGTTTTCCTCGATCGCGTTCAGCTTCCATTGCTTCGAGGCCTGCGTGAAGAATAAGCAGACGATTTACGGACTCGAATTTGTGGGATGCAGCGCGAACGAATTTTCAACATTTGCAAACACAACGCATGATTTTTGGATACGAAGCCGTGTTTATATCAAAACAACCACCGACTTACGGCGTCAGAGCCCAGTGGGGGGAGGTGGGCCCTCGTGTTGAATCCTTCGTGTGCTGCCCTGCACGCATTGAAGCCGTGCTCGATGTTGCCCATGAACGCTTGCTGGGCGGCGGTCTGGAACGGCGAAAAAAAACAATCGAAACGTTTATGTCGTCACCGCTTTGCCTGAACGCCAGCATTCCATCATTCCTGGCATGAACTCGCCGCGACGCGCGACCAATGTTTAACAAGCAAACATTTGCTTTGATGGCGGTCTGACTTACCAGCGGCTGGCCGCCGTGCGACAGTGTGCTGTGCGTCGTGATTTGCGACGGGGGTTGCATCGCGCCCATCGAGTACGAGTCGGGTCGAGTCGACGAGTTACGGATCACGCCGGGCATCGCGACCGAACCCGACTGCATTTGACCGGCGCTGGTTCCGTGCATCGCCACCAGGTTCGCCCTGACAACACAATTTAAATCATAACAACACAATTGACAACATAACAACACAGCTGAAATCGTAACAACACAGGTGAAAGTGTAACAACACATTTGAAACCATAATACCAGATTTGAAACCATAATAACACAGTTGGAACAATCGGCATAGTTCATCGAGAGCGGTTCTTGGCAACAAAGTCGCATTTTTTAAATTGCCAAATGACGTCACACGTCTATATTACAGACACGCACTGCATTTTTTCTATTGAATGAACTGTTGACATTGGTGAGGAGAAAAGCTACAACCGCTCTGAAGGATGCTTCTACATCGGGAAATTAAAATCTTTCTCGTAAAAAAATTCAACAAGCGGAACGGGACGACCTTCTTTGACGCGCAACACTGGAAGTTCACCCGTCAATAAAGAACAGGCCGCAAGAGCGGAACCTTTGCAACAACAGGGAACTGGGAATGTACCTGTGAGGTGTAACGGTGTCCTCGAGCATGGCGGCGTCCTCGTCATTGTCCACGCCGTAGTTATCCTTCGCCTGACGCTTCTTCAGGATGATGTCGATGTACCCGGCGATCAGCTGCGCGATCTGGTCCCCCTCAGTCGTCTGCACGCTGTAGTAACCGTCCTGGTAATCGCCGAAGTCCTGCGAGAAGACAGGGGGGAGCGCTGACGTCAGAACTAGCTAGGCGTGACGCGGCCGAGCACAGATCGAGCGGACACAGGAGTCATACCAGAGTGAACGATTTCGGCGACGCGGCCCATCTCTTCACCGAGGTCAGGGGCCAGACCTTGATCATGTCTTTCGTGCGCTCGTCGACACGCATCACCGATTCCCTTGTGACGCCCAGCAGCCGCGGCACCAGTTTGTTTTTACCTTTCATCTTTTCCTGAAAAGTTTTTTTGCCGCGCGTCAAACAATCGTCATTCGCCAGCGCACCGCGATCGTTCCGCTCGATGACTGAACGACGCGGCGGAGGCGGGAACGAGTCACGAGCGAAAACATGACAACAATGCTATTGATGAGTGTGAATGACGAAACAAATAAACATTCAACATCAACAATTTAAACACAGAGCAAAAAAGGAACGTTTTCAACTCTTTACTTCGACCATTTTAAATTCTTTCCTTTCAGCTACATTGGGTCAATGAACTTGCCAACACCACGGGTCGTTGACAGTGAAATTCACTGGGTGGTGTGATTTGTTGGTTGGGAGTTCAGGGGCCGCTCTTTTGGTGTTGAAAACATAAGGCTGTGCTCACGAACAACATCCACGCTGCTCTGTCTGATGAGACAAAGGTGTTGTGTAAAAACAGCTTTTTGGCGCCGATATTCTCAACTGCCGAGCAATAGATTTTCATCAGGTAGATTAGAAACAACAAGTTACGGACGAAGCCATTGCGAGTGATTCCGGAAGGTCGAAGGTCATGGTAACATCAACAGCGGAGGTTGAGGACCTTGACGTACAGTCACAATCAGAGACCCAATTCACAACCATTCCCAACTTCGTGAGGGTGTGGAATTTCACTATATCTTGCCCCATGTATTAAACGAGCAGGTATCAAAATGATCGATATTGTATTGCAGCATATTACGTGCTACCGACCGCAAAAGATAACAACACAAAACAGCAGTGGCTCATAAAGTATGGGCCGTGACCCTTAAACTGGGCCGAACCGAGGCGATCCAAGCCCGAGTTGTATATTTTTAACGTTTCCATAGCTTGTCTGTGTCTGTCTGCAGCGTAGGTACTGGAGAAAAGTTTGATGATATTTAAAAACAAACTCAGCTACTTGCTGCAAAAAATATAATCCATTCAATCATTGTTTTTCTCATGCGCTGTATGAGGCTTCGAATGCGAGGTGTTCACCAAACCCAGACTTAGGTCGCGCTCGAAAGAGTTTGGGAACTGCTGCAATCAGGGACGTCAGAAAAGATCGCTCTGTGACGTAGAACGAGTTTCGCGGGAAGGAGCGATGTCTTTATTAGGCGATAACGCACGTGCCTGGCAACAATGACGCACGTGCCTGGCAACGACCTGCGTTATCTCCAGGATCGGTTTCCAATGTTAACCTTAAACTGGGGCAACGCTATGAATAGTGAAAGCAAACCTGCTCTTGGGCGCAACTTATTGAACGATTTACGACTAAAGTGGGTAAAAGACGTCCTCATGACCGAACGCCATTATCGTCTTTCTGCAAAGATCCAGGAACCACCTTTTAATTCCCGGTGACCGTACCGCTGAAATTCTTAAAATCGAAATTTATTACGCATGAACTTCGACACTTTACTTCCTTTCTTCCGCATAACGCCACGCCCAATAAGTGGAAGTAACTCGTTGTAGATAAATATGCACAAATGCAAATGCAACACGAGTGACAAACATACCTTTACAAGAAAGAAGGTCACCCCGTAGGTTTTGAGCGCTCTGCACTTCTTAGTATACTTCACTTTGGCCTCGACCTCTTTCAACATGTCGAGGGCCTTGTGTTCTGCGAATATCTTCTTTTCAATTCCTCTGTTTCTCACATATTCCTTGGGAAGAAAGTCTTTCAACCTGCAACGGAGACAACAGAGCTCGCCACCGAATGCATGTCGTGGCGAACAAACACAAAATGCGGGTTCATTCGCAGAACAACACACAAGTGACGAAGTCTCGACCGATTTGGGGATTCCCCGATCGACAGCAGACACAAGGTGCTGGCAACGTGCACCAGCTGCATAACTCACGTGTCCGACCCTTTGATTTGCCGAAGTCGTTCCACCGGGGTAGGGATCTGCCTCAGTGATGCGGGGTTACAGCGTATAAAGCCGTTTTTTTTTTTTTTTAATCAAAACATCCCCTTGGAGTTACAACGGTCTTTAAACTTCTTGGCTAACCGCAAAAAGAGAGTGCGACAGCTGTCCTGCTTTCCTTTGATAAACGTTTGATTGGTCAACGGAAGCAATGAGTTAAAATAAGAAAGATCTTAAAGAAGGTTTTGCAGAATGATGTTACGAGACGGGTAGGCGTCATCGACGGTCTTACTTTTTGATGAGCGAAAAATTTAAGTCAATTCGGTCACAATGTGTTACGGCGAGTTTTAATGCTTTTTATGGGACACATGACCGAAATGTATCAGCGAAAAAAACAGCTCAGCCCAATTTTGGCGGACGTTTCTATGTCACTGTACACCAGACACAATTACCGAACGCTTGCCACGATTTAAACGAAGACATTTTTTTATGTGAATTATGTATGTTCTGATACTGGATGAACACGCCTGCTCTCCACGATAGTAATAGATTTCTATGGCACTTTGCAAACTGGGCGAAACGCACCAACACAACCACACGGTTTTTATAACGATTCGCTAAGGTACTTGTCACCATCACGTACTCAAGGTAGCCCTGCTTGTGCTTCTTTTCATCGTGAGGCCCGAACTGGACTTGGCACTGGAGGGCAGCAAAGGTGATGGCGTCCTTTTCACTGACGGGGTATTGTCCTTTCAGAATACCGTCTCTCGACTTGAGAAAAAATGTAAAAAATAAGTTAAAATCATCATAATCTCCACCGTGTCAAAATGCATTGCCTGTCCGAAACATCACAATGATCTCGTTTACCTGGACATACAGCAAGTTCAATTGAATCGGGTCTCTAGAATCGACGTTCTGATCAGAGTAGAAGTATTTTCTCCTCAAAATCAGCGTCTCGGTTTCTTCCACGCCCTGTTCTCGCAGCGTCTGACCGTGATTCAACCAGTTCACTGCAGACATGTACAGGAAAGGGAGCGTCACGACTGTTTGTCCAGTCACGTGATGCAAACGAGGCGGCAGGCCGCAACCCTGCTGCGACCACCGTTTGCAGATGGTGATGTTGTTGACGCGGTACATGTGGGCGTCGGAAAGGGGGAGGCATGGGTGGCCTTGACCCCGCTCGATTTTGAAAGTTGATATTTTTTTTGTGAAAATTTTAGCAAAAAAAGGTCATCAATTTTCTTAGTTTCGAGAAGGAAAAGTGAAATTTTATCACTTTTGGCTCCCCTGGAAAAACGTTTATGGTTATCTATGGAAAAATCCATTAATGCCCCTCCCCGCCTGGAACTAATTCTTCCGACGCCCATGGCGGTGCATGTCATGCTTGCTGCTGGTTCAAGTGAACTCACAACTCATTCCGTTTGATATTCCAATATTTCACATTGGAACAAGCAGCAACGACAATCAACCGCTGGAACTGCTTGGTGCGAAGTTGGTCAACAGCGTTCGCCCGAATATGCTGCCAAGGTTTCTTTTGAACGTGGCTGGCAGACGCTGAAGATTGTCACGTTTAATTTTACACACAGCTTGCCCTAAACAACCGGGGGATAATGAACCCTTGCTTCCACTTCACCAACCATATCACAAACGAGATAAGTTTCAAATTTCACCATTAGGCCGTTATCTTGCACATATAACTGCCTACAAAATAAACCATTGCTCTTTATGCTACTGTACATTGTAAATTTCACGATAGACTTCTGGGGGGGGGGAAGCGCTGGACTAAGCTTGGGGGTCACTTTGATCAACGTAACTTATATGTGATGAAATAAAATATTACATTCCCCAGATACTACACACGGGCCAGGTCATCAAAAGACGGTGGGCGGTAACGTGAACATCAATATAAACGACATAGTTTTGTTTGCCAGCGGGGTTACGTCATCGCGCACGATGATGACTCAGATGAGCGAAAGTGTCTGACTTCCAGGTCACAGTCAACATGACTGAGAAGCACTGGCGTTGAACTGGCAAACTCTGCCAGCACTCCAATTCTCAAGGTAGTTACGAGCGAAAACATGACACACACAACAATGCCATTGTTAAACGTGTATGACGAAACAAGCAAACACACATTCATCGTCCGTGTGCAGTTTCTTTTTCAGAGTTTCGAACTTTTTGTCAGTCGCTCCCGGACGAAGGAGAGTCCCGGTGTCCTGTGCAGATAGAAATTGGTGATTACAGCGCATTTTCATGTTTTTATTGTTTCAAGCATGTTTCATCTGGTTTCGGGCTTCGGCCAAACAGATCACACTGTGCGTAGCGTGGCTGAAACGAATCATTTTCTGTTTGTTAAACGTGACGGCCAAGAAGACCAACGAGCACTGTTGCCATTTTGAAAAACTTAAGGCGTTGAACAATAAAGCAGTCGGTAACAACAGAAAGTTCGGTAACAACCTGTGACCTCTCGGTGTTCCAACAGATCGGAAAATTCGAAACGCATATGTCCAGCACGCACGCACAGAAGTGATACAAACAACCAGAAGAGAAATCATAAAAGTGGTGTTTCTAACGAAATGTTCCTGTGGCGGGTGAAGCTGTATGCAACCACTACAAGCTTGATGTTGCAATTCAGATCTTTATGTCAGTCATTAATCGAAACAGTTGGCAAGGGTTTGGCAGCAAATTCGACTGGTGTGACATGAATCAAGTTTGCAAGCGTCACCATCTTATTGCAGCCGCTTCGATCGAAAATTCCATTCGAGCCAAAACTAACGGGGATTTCTATTCGAGTCCGAAACAGCTCGTGACCCGCTGTGCTGGAAATCACTGTTCAACTAGGAAGCATACAAGGATAAAACTCCAGCATTGGCATTGTAGCTGGCGGTTATCTGTTTGGGATTTCTCTTTCTTGGGACACGTGTTGCACAAGACCTCCTGGAGCAGGGGCCTCAAACACGTGGCCCGCGATGCTTTTTGGGAATTTTCAACTAATTAAAATAATTACGTTATTTAGTTTATTCACCAGTGTTGAAAAATGCTTGGCCAGCGAGTGAACAAGTTCCTTTCAAACGAACGTAAAGACGGAGAAATGATTTGCATATAACTCATGATATCTTTCATAGAAAATAAGATGTAAAAGCTTTTTCTAGAAAGGTGCAGGTACCACCATTGTTGCGTCAGTGTCATAATGCGGCCATCGATTTACTTCATAAGTCCTCATTTGGCCTTTGGAGCAATTTGAGTTTGAGACCCCTGTCCTAGAAAAAGATGACCCCCTCTTTCTAGACAACGACTGCCATCCCGCAGAGTGTGCGGCGCAAACATCTTTGCGCAGCGAGGACGCGCGATTCAAATCATAACAATGGGGGGTTTTGATCTAAGCCGCTGATGATGAGACTTTTCATCGTTCAACGGTGCAAGTCTTAGCTTCGCATTAACGGTTGATGGACATGTCCGGTTTGTGTTCCAAGGAAGAAAAGCGATGTTTGCAATCAGTGTCCTCGCTAAGGTGCGCAACCGCGCAGCACCACCAGACCATTTGTGCAGTGAAATCTCATTCTCGCGCACTTGCAGCAGTGCAAAACATTGGAAAAGCACGGAAACAAGGAAAAGCTATTTGAATTAAATGAGCACTTTGTTTGTATTTTAATAAGACTTATAATTTTTCTAATAAATTACGAAGTTTTTATTCATTTACACTCTTCTAACTCAGCCTTGAAATATTCATGCTCACTAAAACAAACAGAGCAAAATTTTCTTTGCAGGAAACTCACTAATGCTCACTAAAACAAACAGAGCAAAATTTTCTTTGCAGGAAGCACTGTCTGCATTCATCGCAAGCGTCAACTGACCTTTTTTGCAACGTTTTCTTCCATTTGTACATCCCGTACCAACGAGTATTCTTCATGATTTACGATTCCTGCAAATCAAACTTTCAGTTACTTGTACTGTTTGCCCACACATTTGCGTCAACAACGGAACGCAAGTGGTTTACATTCGCGAAAAGATGCTGCTTGATTTACAGAGTCTGTTTAGCTCTGGTGGTATTTGGGATAAGCAAACAAAAAGTCCACTAGCTTCACAAAAACACAATGACAGCGTTTGAAAGATGCAGAAGAGAAATAGCAGAGAATTTACTCTGACGAAACAAAAGACGCGACAAAACACGATTTTATTTTTAACAATATGCGATAACTGAAACTCTGATGTTTTTGGGATTTGACTGCAAGGAACTATTACTACGCAAGACACAACTTCCAGAAGCCGATGCGGTTTCAGTTTTGAAAGTGCCAATGGAGCAAATGCATTCACGGCGTGTGATCCTCGTCACAAAGACCTTTTCAATAGAATCAGAACAAAATCGCACACCACTGACCGCAATATTCTTTTCAACACACTGAAAACAAGAGCTAAGTGAACATCCTCTGATTACTCACCAAGCCTTGTACAAATTGTAATCATAAGTTGTCCCACCGTGTTGCTGTCATCAATCTGGAACAAACGAATTCAGTCCATTACGCAACTGTAACAAAAACCCAGCCAACGTATCTTCAAAGTGATCGAAGTCCTCACCATGACAGTTTTGATGGACGCGTCCAAAGTACGAATTCTCAGTGGACGCTGCTTCTGCTTGTACTCCAGCACGTCCTAAAAAACAGCAACTGTTTCAGCGCATTTTTCGCGCACAATCAACATCGCGGAGCCATCGACTGCCTGCCTTGCTACGGGGAGTCTATTTGCTCGGGGCGACGAGTAAGCGCGGGGTCACTCCACGACATGCGACTATTTTCAATATTGCAGACTCCATCTGCAGTTGCAGCGTTTTCAGCTTCGAACAACAGCAGCCATTAAATCGCGAAATTGCAACCTGACTCACAAGTGCCAAGTCTCTCAGAGGTCACATGTCCGCAGTCTGAACTCAAGCGCAGCCTCGCAGCCGCCTCTTCCGCTCGCGCAGCATTAATCAACTCAACTGCAAAAGGCTTTCTACTTTCTATAGCATTGGCAACACACTACGTATTTACCAACAGCGAAATCTTGCTTTTTCCAAGAATATGAAGCTTACAGCTGCGATATAATCTCGTGCAGGGGTCTCAAACACGCAGCCCGTGTGCGTCCCGCGAGGGTGTTTTGTGCGGCCCGTGATGCCTTATGGGCAATTTTCAAATAGTTAGCATTGACGTTATTTTGTTTATTCACCGGTGCAAAAGTGTTCGAACAGTGAGTGAACAAGTTCCTNTTAAATGAACGCAGAGACGGCTAGAAATGAGTTGCCTATAACTAATGACACCTTTCGCAGGAAGTAAGATGTAAAAAGCTGTTTCTAGTAAGGTTCCGGTACCGCCAGCGTCATAATGCGGCCCTCAGAGGACTTTGAGACCCCTGATCTATTGCGTAGCGGAATAAAACGCGACTCCAAGTCCAAACCAGCACCAAAAATATCGTATTTGCATTTTAAAGCGAGGTAAAAGCCACCCAGGTTTTGACAAGTACAGAAAGTCCCGACCCGAGTGAAAAGGGTTTCAACTGAGAATCAGCCGTGACACGATCAAAACGTTAAACGCCATCCATACTGGCTTCATCAAATGTATTCGATCACTTTTCACACTTCGTGAGTGTCGCCGTCGTACGTGGTAACTACAATGCCAAAACTGTAGATTTGTAAGTCTCGTGCGTTCTTGAGGATATAACAGCATTGCTGGACCTGGCTTCTCATATCACGGAGCCAGATGTAATGTGAACGACATTGGACGTTCGGTGTATGCTCGATTAGGTCATGTTTAAATTGACTGTCAATAATTTATGAATTACCCCATCGCGAAGTAAATAGTATTCCAAAGGTCTTCTCGATTCAAGCCAAACGCCCTTCTTGGGATCTTTGTCGGCGAGAAACAAGCTGTAGTCTTGTGCTGGAAGAGAAGCAAACAACAAGTGTCAGAGTGCAGGAGGGAATTGTAATCCACAGGCAACGAAGACCGACAAGCCCCGCACCTAGTGCTGCAGCAGCACGTCGCCCGTAAAGACAACATAACAACATTGTACACTGCTGTTGCGGGTTACATGATAAACGGCGTGGCGTTTCCCATGTCATCTCGTATTCGTCAACATGCACCACAGCGCAGCTTGAAGCAAGCTGGCAGCGCCACACTGTGCTGAACACGCACGTTACGAGTCACTGGTTAAGTGGAATGCCTTATACGGTATGAAGGCGGGCGATACCGCGCTGGTGGCTGCGTCCGCGGTGCGCTTGCGTCACGAGCGGCGAGCTGCGTTTCTGTGCCGTTTTTCGTGAAGGTTTTCAGTTTGAAAAGCGCGTTCAGGTGAAAAGAGAGCGACCCCGGTGACGTTCACACAGCAGCATCACGAACAAGCGCAATCAGGGCCAACGTAGCAAGCCCGGAAGGATTCAGTTCCGAGGTATGCGAACGACATGACGATTTTGCTTCCGAATGAGCAAAAAGCTCTCTTCGTGTGGGCGGTAAGAAAAACTTGTCGCTTGGTTCAGGTGGGACAAAATAAAGTTTGAAAAACACGCAGTCTCGAAAAAACAATGTGGAAAGTATGCGGCAACTTATCTAAAAACCGCCTCGTTTTACTAGTATTTTTATGAATCCTCTTCACAGCAAAGAAACAAAGATTACTGGTGAAAAAAATTTTAACCAAGTTCCCGACAACTGAAGCCGGACGAAACTTAAGTTGGCAAAAAAACGAAGGATGGATGCACTGTCAGTTTTCAGCAAAAAAATCTGCTAAGGATCGCGTTAAATAAGCGTCAACGCATCGGTTATTACGAAAAGTTGCACACAAACGACTGGACCGCAAGAATTTCGTCAGCTGGAGGGTTTTTACATCACGAGATCTTGAGGCAAACGCACATGAGTAATACCATTGTGAATCCTGAACTTCACATATATTTTTGGTGTGTAAAAATGTACGGTGAAGGCAAGGAAGCTGAAAAAGCAAATACCATTTCATTCTAACTGCCATCTTTTTTATTACTTGATGGTTGTTTAAGCATTACGGTATTTCTCTGAACTGTTGTGTTTTTTATGTAGTGCTCCGTCAGCGAATACTGACGAAGTTCCACGCACATCGATGGCAGCAAACATGAGATACCGGTGGAAACGCTAACAACGTATCCACAAAAAAACATTGAAATGTTAGAAACAACTAAAAAATGCCCGAGTCAAACACGGTGCTGGCCACAAGCTTGTTCAGCAAAAACAGACTGTTTCTGGTTGAAAATTTCTTATTCCAATGCGAGATGTAACAACGGAGAAAAAGAAGCAATTCAATACTGATTAAAAACGAATCGGCTAAAAGCAATGAAGAAATAGATGGGAATCTGGCAGCAACACTAAACAAAATACTGAGAGTAGCCTGCTGTGTTTGATGTTCAAATTCCTGGCTGAATCAACTCGCTGGTATTTGCATAAGACGCCAGTGTTTTACTTCAAACAAATGGTTAAGTGACTTATCGTCAAAATTAATAGCTGTCCAATTTCTTAAAAACGGCAAGTGGTTGACCTAAGATTATATTATCACACAATTATGAAACTTAGTATGGTTTCAGGAGTACTGAGCAAAGCAGTAGAGGCCTGTCACATACTCTCAACTCTAACAATCTTTGTCAAGATACGACTTGTTACTTCGCATCAACACTAACATCTGCAAAAACAATTTTTCATATTGGATGCCTTGCGACAACAAATGAGTTATATTTTTTGCCTATGTCCTCTGGACAGAAAAATTTTAGCGCACGTGCAGAAATATCACGCAAATAATTAAAGTTTTTACTACACCATTCAAAGCAATGTTTTTTTTAACCACAAATGCTATTAATATTGACAAGCCACTTAACCATTTGTTTCAGGAAAAACACTGTCGTCTGGGGGAGATGCAAATACTGCCTAGTTGTTCCAGGCAGGGATTTGAACATCAAACACAGCAGGCTCAGGTCGCGGCGCAGGTTCTAATATTTCACGACTGCATACTTTCCCGGTGCGCCAGCAAAACAAATCGATTTAGTTGTACATTTCTTTACCAAGTTTAGGAAAAAGTACGCTTCATCGCGAACCACAACACTGAGCTGTTCACTCGTTTGGCTGGCATCAGAAAAAAGACCGGAGTTTTTAAAAACGCAACATACTGCGATGATAGCAGCAGCTTACGTGCCAATCGTTTCATGGTTAGTGTAAATGATTGTACAAAATAAATTAAAAAGGGGCAAATAACTATAGTATATAGGCTGCCAGTCTTCAGGGAAAAATGCAAATACCTTTAATTGTGACAGCTCCTTAAAAATATTAAAAGTATGGTATTGATGTCATCAGTCCAAACTAGTATTTGCAATTACTCGCTCACCAAAAAGGACTGATGCGACACAGTAGCTGAAACGTGTACCCGAAAAACCCCAGACCGAAAAACAAACTTGAACAGAACAATGCACAATTAACAAAAAAACTAAGCAAAAGTTAAAAAAAAACACTAACAAACTTGTCTGTCATATGCGCATACCTCGTCAGCAGTGCAAACAAGCAAGTCACCCTTACCTTGGCCGTGCTGTGCTTCCGGTGCCTTTTCTCGGATGTACCTGCAAGCATCGTAAACAATGCAAGCAGGATCGAAGTGCATTGTCTTCGTAACATTGGCCTGTTTGATGAAGATTTTCAGTGCCAAATTGACCATCTTGCTGGCTGGGTGGATGCGGAGCGGCTTAGAACATATGCACTGAGACTAAGTTACTTACACATTTACAACAACCTAGCAACAAAAACAGGAGAGGCGTTTTTCTGAAAGAAAAGAGACGATCACATGGAAAACCGTTTAAAAATGCCAGTTACAGTGTGCTTGTTTTACGCTGAATCAATCAGCGTAACAAAAATTGCGACGACTTGAAAATTATGCGAAGTTGTGCGCAAACCTACCCAGTGGACAAAAGCAGCGGTCAGCAAGCTTCGGCACAATTGCATTGTATCAGATGAGATGATATTCCATACTCAGCGCCAAGATATCAATCGCAACCTCGACATTTTTCCATCAAGACCTGTTTAGGAATTTTGTCCATTGCAAGAAACGAATTTTCATTTGTTAATGCGGGAGATTAATATACCAGGACAGAAAATCAGCAGTCTACATTCCACCAATGTCTGTCCTTATGCTGGACTAGGAATGTGTGGTCAAAAATGGTGTGTCACTAAAAACACAACAAAACAGAGCGCGCTTGTCAACGTTGTGGTCAGAATATGTCAGTTTCATCAGATACAACTGTCTCTAAAAAGATTTGTACAGATTTCCACGTTTCACTCCATTTCAATTTCAATTTTGGCAGTGCCGCGAAGATACGGCCCACAACTACTGAAGCTGAAATGAAGTGTTATTGCGCATACTTGCTATTACCTTAAGAAGTCATGCTATGACATTCACGCTAGTCCAAAAGAAACGTTTTTCCTATTAGCATAAGAGTGAAGCCCTGCTTGCGTCCCGATGACCTCGATGATGTAGGCAAATGAAAAATGACCCTTGCAGCATTTGCTCTGTAAGTCGCGTATATGCAGCGGAGTGACGTATGGTAGCGCATTCGAGAGATTAACTGTGCCAGCGAAACGGATTGTGCAGCAGTCAGGTTCGCGACTAATTTTTTAGCCTTAACTATGCTCCTCTTTCAAATGTAACCTGGTCCAAGGTCAAAAGCACGCGATCCACAAGCTGATGGAACTCTAGTGCGCCTCTGACGCACAAGAAAGGCCAAGTCCTTAACGAAGCAGGATAAGAAAAAACAGTGATAACTCCATCCACACTCCTTGACAATCACCATTGTTTCAACAGTAATCCGGGAACAACGGACAAGTAGCTCTGACAACCAAACAACGCATCATAAACCTGGTTTTCTTGGGGTCGCCAAGATGGCCAAAACGCATTTTTCTTTGGTTTGGCAAGGCGAAAGTTTCAACTTTGCACAAATACACCACAGAGCTCCTGAACTAACCCCAGACATAAAACAGAATCGACGCTTCTACAAACAAGGCCATTTCGCAAAATGTATCAAAATTGAAAATTACCCGAGCGACTTACTCAAAGGCAAGACTTGATGTTTGCAATCAAACAAACAAAATCGTGTCCGCTTATCGCACGAACCGAGGCGCGTTATTCGCCTTTTCCTGTCTAGAACAACGACTGAACTGATAGCACGAAAATACTTCCTGACCTTCCACGCATACAGTAAGGCAATCTACCAATGAAACCTCCCAGGTAACTACCAGTCCACGAAACGTACTTTCACGCAACACCTCACGATCTAATCAAAATATTTCAGTTTTAAGACATTGCAGCAAAAGCGGATTAATTTCATGCCAGTCTTCCACGAACTGTGGCGTACAGCACCGTCTGGTAAGGTGGTTTCTGCCTAGCGCATCGCTCGCTTGACGATTGCACGCCTCCTGTATATACCAAAACAGCAGTTTGGCATTCGGTAACAGAAAGCTCAACCTGCCAACTTGATCTTAGTTTCCGCTCGTCGCGCTCATAATAATCGAACCGAGCAACGCAGATGTAACGCCGGATATGGCGTCATATTGGTAAGCACTGCAGCCACTTCATTGAAACGCGTGCATGGCGAACGAGCGGTTCCCGATCACTGTAGCTTTCATACACGAATAAAAAAATGTGGGCACGCGGCAGGCCTGGAGCGCTGCCACAACAACGTCCATGAGAAACGGCGCAGCAGCAATTTGAAAGCTCAACTAACTGTTTGGAATCATGCTCCTGGCACTAAGCACATCACTAACCAGAGTTGGAGTTTTGGGGTCTTAGGTTACCTCTCTCGTGTGGGTACACAAAGCGATAGTTCGGAAAAGCCGAAAGTCGTTTGAACTCTAGCGAAATGTTATGCATGTTTGATCTCAGACTCCACGTGAAAACGTTTAGTGTTTCCTTTCGCAGGTTGGTGTAAGCACGCAACTACAAATATCTAATGACTTGTTCCAGCTTTACGACGGGAAGTAATGACTCCACGACGGTATTAACGAAAAGAAACACAAATTTCCTGTAAGTACGCTTCACTGAATGCTGAAACGGAAGCCACTGCTAGCTTGGAAAGCACAATCTTCACAAGCTCTCCTGACAAGGGCATCAATATTTTGTCTTTGTTTCCACCTTTTCTATTAGGACTTAAACAGCTGCAAAGTATTCTTTCCAGTTTCTCTAAGCCTGATTGAATGTCTTGTAGATTTCCAATGGACATGCTAGTTAAGAATTACAATTCAGCAATTCAAAAGCGCGTATTCGCGTATTTCAAAGAGCTTGTGGTTATTTTTCAAATTGTGAATTTATAATTCATGATAACTAGCATTGGCGATGTTTTCGCACTCAGGATTGAACTTTTATCCAAGTTTTCAATTGCCCTGCTTGAGGCAACGGTGACTGCAGCTCGTAACAACCTCGCGTGTGTGACATGCGAGACCATAATCTCTGAAGGTCCCAATATTCCAAAACACTTGTTGCACCTGCAACAGTACACTGATCGACCAGCAATGCTCTCAGCCAGGGGCGGAATGAGGGGGACAAGGGTGGAGAACAATTCCCCGGGGCCGAATCACTGCGGGGATGCCGAATGGCTGAGGGAAGCGCCGAAAAGGCCCAACAATGTCACAAGATCTTTCGTCAATACAGTAAATTTGCTTCCGAAATACTTCAGGTTCAAACATGGGGGCGACAAACTTGCTTCTTGCCCCAGGCGCCATCTAACCTCGTTACGTCCCTGCTCTGCTCTCAGCCAACAAAAACAGTACCTAGTGTCGCCCAATGCGCTTCTTGATAATATTAATATTAAACTTCACCAAGTTCCAAACAAACGTTGCTACAACCATTCTCTTCGAAGTTTCGACAAAAAATCCAACTGAAGTTAGGTCTAATTTCTTTCAACAGTTTGGCAATCCAGCTGCAGTATGTGGTTTACAGCTTTACAAGAAGTTCCGCGTTCAATACAGTGTGCTGGCCACCATGCAAGCTGCCACAGATAACCATGAGCAAAACACAGCCAGCGTTGAAACAAATAGTGTAATGGCATAACGCTGCAATAGATGAAAGCATGTCGCCGAATTTCACAATTCACATTGCTTTCTGCCACATCCCATATGGTGAGGCTTGTTTTATGTGAAAAGCTTAACTTTCTTTCGAACTACTAGCGCTACAAGTTACTTCTTGAAAACAAACTAACAACTCCCGGCACAGACAAGAATCTTCTAAGTAACGAAATAACTTCGTGGTCAGTCAACGGTTGGGCTGACGCCAGATCTTGGTGGCACTTGTAGCAGCTTTGCTTTGAAGGTTGAACTTTCTTTCCTGCATACGAACGAAGTTTGCGATTAGGGCTGGGTTCAAGTAGTAAGTAATTACTTAGTTACTTGAAAACCTTTACTTATTACTTGATTAACTAATTTTTCCATTACTTGTTATTTGAAGTAATTTGTGTTTAGAGAAGTTCATATTTTAATAGCCATGTCTGTTGCTGTATGCGCAATATTATACATAGCATGCATCACAATCATCACACATAAAATAAGTCATTGAGGTGAATACATTTCTTGCCTGTGCAGAGTGCTTTGTGTGTCACAATTGTTGTTGATTGATTTGGAGCTAGAATCTCATTCTATTAAATTTAATTGCGGCCAAAAGGTCCAAATTTTGTCTGAACCGCCCGTTGTGTGATTTGAAAATTGCTGTGATTTTGATGTGCTTTTATGTTTTTAAGTCTAACTGTCGATTTTTACTACTTGGTTGAATTACTTAAGTTATCTGTTAAAATTACTTCTTACTTGAATTAACGAATTTTGGTTACTTGTACCCACCCCTTATTTCCGATAGAGAAGACGTTTGGTTCGTAGCGATAATTATTTTGTGGTAAACTGTCCTTAATAACTGCACATCTTGAAATTCAGGCCTGCCCATTGTGTATTACTGTGCCTTATAAGCAAAGCTTATTTTCTTCTGGCGAAGGAAACAAACTAAGCTTCACAAATAACACCCAGAACAAATTGCAACTAACTTCAACTCCCTAGCAACGCATGCATAGCTATCAGTTTGTTTGCATATTTTAAACCGTGTGTTTGGTCTGTGTCACGGCGTTTCTGGTACTTCAAACAAACACAACCTCGAGAAGTGTTGAGAAACTTGCTTCCGCTCATTTACCCCAGGCAGAATTTAGCAAACACAGAAATAAGCGCCGCATCTATCAGTTTCTAGCGCACGAAACGCTTTGCACTGAAACCTGGTAAAATACTGTGGCCACAATGTTCTGGGTTTCAGCGCCCCTCTGCCTGCGCGAAGCTGCTTCTTGCGTGACGAATGTTGCAAGGTGGTGAGTTATGCATCATCTCACGTGAAACTTTCTCTTGCACAATCACTGTCGTGCCTGGCACGAAGATGACATGCAATAAGCAACGTTTCGTCTTGGTTTTTAAATCGTTGTCGATATCCAGCTGAGCATCGAACACCTTCTATTATCGTGACACGAGCATACTCTGAACTGTAGCAATTAGTGGTGGCTTTCTTACTTACTGATCGCCAAGCACTTGCTTACTGCCCTGCGACCATCACTACGCAGTAACCAATTCGCGATCCTGGTTAGGAAGCTATGAGCTGATCAGTTGCCAGCTCCATGAATCACACCAAGCGTCAGCAGTTTCTGTAAACCTCAGCGACGATATACATTTCGACGACAGTTCTGCCTGCCAATCTTTGCAGTGGTTTTGATAATGTTTGTGACGATAAAACGACCTATCTTGCGAAATAAAGGCTTTCAGCGTTAGACCTGACATATATCAAATGCTGTTAAGAGAAAACGTGAATTACTTAACAAGCGCGCAAGGCCCGTGGAATGGAACAGCAAACTGTGCTGTTTTGTTGTGTTTTTTTTTCAACGTGCGCTCTTCCGCATTAGACAACTGACTCGGGAGCAATAAATGCGCCAGCAGCGTTTTACAGAAGTTGTTTCCATGACAACAGACGGAGCACCGCAGCCACCATGATCGTTGACCATTGCTTTGCACTAAACCTTCTAACACCTGCCTTCTTAAATTTGGGAGAGCGCCCTTCTTGGGGGGGCGTGAAAAAGTTCGCCATTGGGGCCCGAGTATGGCAGCGACGTATTGTTGAAAAGCAGGATAATGGCTAATTAACTATTCTGTTTTTTGTGTTTAAGTTTGAGGTTAGCGCGACCGAAGGTTTAATAACCTCTGGTCTAACAAGGCAGGTTATTCATGCGGAACCATAATGATCGCTACATGCGACTGGAGTTATAAGTTGCTAACCAGATCATCAGGTCTACAGCAATACAAAATATCATTTGACGAATGTATATGTTACAGTCGTGTTGTTTCAAACGCAAATGCCGCGCGTTACCGAAACGTAGGTTGACCGATTAAATTTTGATTACATTTCGAAACATTACCAACGTTCAGTCTATAATTTTCTTATTGTTTCGCCTGCAACACATATCATATATGATCTTTTCTGCTCCCTGATGACAGCTATTCGGCTTCGCCGCATGGGGTGTGGTATCGAGCGATTTAAAAAACTCAGTTCCGGTGATTTCGGTAACCTATTTCGGGTAATTTCGGTAGCCGAGTTCGTGTGATTTCGGTAACCGATATACTGTCTGTCAAAAGAAGCACCAATAAATATCGTCTGTAAAGCGATCTCCCACATGCAAAACACAAAGGTTGTTAGCGATCTCGCCCAAACGGTCATCATGCAAAACTAACCTACTCTACACGCGATGGGTAATAACAAACAATGTGACACGAGGGCGGTGCCAACATTTAATGTTGCGATCGGAAATCCCGAGCGGCATGTGCGCAAAGCTTCGCACTGTGGCAGCAAGCAACAATTGAATTCACATGCCATGATCACTCTATTATTGCTTGTTCGCGCCACATATACAGTATGTATGGTGCTGTTCTTCACGCATATCCCGTTCGTGGTGAATCACACATTTAACGCAACACCACCGGAGAGGTTGCAACACCACAGACTGGCCAGCTTGCGTGACTGACGCTTCGCAAGCAAATCGAAAATTGAAAGTGATGCTATGTAATAGACTCGCGCGATTTGCAGCAAAAGTTGTTTTCCATCTGAGACGAACTTGCGTGGTCGCAGCTGACACAGCAAACCGCAAATAAACAACACTTTTCATATGCAACACAATCTCATCCGAGAAATTTTCTGACGTCTATCCGACAAAGGTTTTTCTAATAGCTGCACGAATATCCAAGCACGGATTGCAAGAGCTCACCTGCCTCCAGCAAACAGAGTTACTTTGATTCAAACATCAGCATCACCCAACAGAGGCGCCACGTCATCACCCAACAGAGGTGCCACGTTCGAAATTCCCCATGTGTGCGAAATCCTTTCCGTCACAAATGTATGACGTCATATTTCATTTCAATAAATGCTAAAATAATATCGGAAGAGGTACACACCAAATAAAATTAATACCATAACAGTTTTTTTTTAAGGAAAATGTTAGAAACCAGGTTTGGATTTGTAGGGACCCGATTTCTCTAATTCGAGGGACCCGATTTTCTCTGATTTTAGGGACCCGATGATAATTTTCTCTGATTCTAGGGACCCGAATCGGGTCCCTAAAACGCCTTAAAAAACCCTGA
>JGI24158J21664_10001816_pt1 | contig 24813 bp, 15 predicted proteins | sample Ectturendosymbi3_FD_21664 | JGI IMG/M metagenome (IMG submission 21664) | reverse complement strand
ATTTTCGTAAACAAAAGCGTTGTCCTTATAGCAAAAGTTTTTGTTTGCTTCGTTGCGCTCAAACTTTTCCAGTGTTCGAGACAGGACATGTGGGCAAGATTGATTTGCTGCCATATGCAGTTTGCAGGAAGTAATTGGTGCTATTTCTCTGCGTCAGCCCAGACATTTCAGCCGTCGTTGCTAAGCAACGGCATGTGATAGCACACGAGAGTAGATTTGCGCAATTTTGAGTTAATCGTGCTGTTCGGTTCATTTCGAAATCCTGAAGTCCATTTTACTGCATGTTGAGGCGCCAGAGGGGTGCATAGACTATTGTCGCCTCCAATAGCGTAGTCGCACTGATCTTATAAGTTTTGACCTGATTTAGGCAACTGAAATGAAAACAACTACGGAATTTCCCCTTTTCGAATCAAATGATGTGAGTCATATGGAAAAACTATTGTGCTTGAGAAACGTGAATGACAACATTTTAGCTACAGACAACCACAGCGTTCATAGCTGCTTACAAAAAAGCGATCGCAAGCTCAGCAACAAAAAGTTTGCACTCGTGAAAGCTAAGGCTTGCGCTTAACAAAAATCGATGTGCAATGTGCAGTGTGCACACCAACGCTGAATAGAAAACACGCGTTTCACTGTGCGATGTCAGTCGTGAGCAGCGTTGTCCATGCGATTGCAGATATTGACTGGTGTTTCTTAAGCAACACAATCAGTTATTGCGCTATGCGTTTTGCCCAAATCGAATGTGTTTGGTGCACAATGCTAGTTTTCAACCGCTTCGCTTCGTTTTCCTCGCGCAGTAGCTTCAACCAGCCGATAGCAAAACCGTGATCGATGAGTAACGACCTCTTCACGAATATGAAACGCAATAACATTTGCAATTTTCAGGAAAATAGTTGTACAAAGCGTTGGTGGTTACAGAGATGTGGAGTTTTTGTTGGCATACCCGGTTTTACTTTGCTAAACTGAACGGGTTGTCGTGCTCCAGATTGCTGCACAAGTCATAATAAAAATATAGGAAAGGTGTGTAGCTCAGCGGCGTACGGGAGCCTTAGCCGCGCTGTTTATCATTTTTGCACGCCATAAATATCAACCACACGCTGGAATGACGTTCATTACCTTGCTCCAATTTCACGATAAGAAATCAGCGCAATGATCTTTAGTAAAGGCGTAAAAGGTAATTTTAGGAATATCTGCCACGATGAGAAAAAATTTCTTTTACAAAATTACATTCGCAAAAGCGACATGTTTGCAGTGAAATCCTAAAAACTGCCTCACAGCAAAAGAAATGAAAGCTGAACTGCATATAACCAAAGCAAACACTACGCGTAAGCAAACATGGCGTGCAAAGTCAGTGACAAAATGTTGTCTGCTTGTGGAACTTTACACATAGCAGTTTGGTAATTTTGTACTGAGCATAACATGCTTCCTCAATCGCTGCAACAGTCGGTAGTGCTGCGTTTTTTTGCTGATGGCGTCATCATCATTTTTTGTTTCCGTAATTTTGCCCGTCGTGACACACTGTTTTCCTGCAGCACCACGTGGTAGACAGATGTTTGCAAGATAAGTTTCGTTTCCCGAGGAAGTTTTGAATAATTGATAGCAGCAGTGCCAAAAAAACATATTAGCAGTATATTTATCTTGCTAAAATCCGTACAAAATGAGACCACTGCAGTCAAGATGGCACATCTAATAATTATTATCGTAAGATAGCTGAAACGGCTGGATTTTTCATAAGTTTGGGCAGGCTGAGATACATTTAAAAGTCATTCACTGCTCACTCAATAAAATGCGTTTGCCTACGATTCAGTACTTGGATGAAATTTAGTGCTTTTATTTCTGTGGCTGTGCAAAAGAACATTTCTGAAAAAAATTATTTTATTAGTAGTTCTAAACCCTAAAAAATTATTGACGAATGGCAAAAGAAAACAGATTTTTCACTTACTGTAGATATCGTTATCCTAAACCGGCTAGGTTAAGTACAAAATTTGGTTATCCACTTCCGGTTAGAATATCAGTATCTTGTCGGTATCCAGTCCTGTAACCGGATTCCGATCAACACTGGTATGGAGAGGATTTCCCCCCAGACATTTTTAAAAAAGTAGAATTGATTTGGTGCTTTCTTACGCATTTGTGATTGGGAATTTTCTGTATGAATGCTAACACAGTGAATGCATTAAATTAGAACAGTTAGTGTGCACAAATCTCGAAATTGGCGTTTGTGTGAAATTTACTGTCTGATCCAACGGGTCGGGTGCACTCAGCCAAAGACAAATTGTATTGATCAAAGCATTTGCTGGGTCTGAGCTACGCCCAGTTCATCGAGAATAATTTGTTTTCTTGCAGTAGTGGCTGTTGCAAATGCATTCGTCATCGACATGACATGTAGCTTCTAAAATGAAAGATGCAAGGTTTAAAATCCGAAGGTCCCTTATTGATCGTTAATATCAACTCCCTGTTTACCTTGAAAAACTCTCAACCCAGTTGGATTCAGCCAGAGCCGTATGCACTGTGGGAGAATTATTTGCGAATCACTTACTGCTTGCTGATGATATACGTGTTTGGTCCCTGCATCAATGTTCTTCAACTCCTGAATATTTGTTGTGATTATATGTTGCTAAAAACGAAATTATTTTTAATTGTAACTGGACAGTCGCTATGCTTTTTTATGGTAAAAACCATGAACAACCTGTGACGCCTGATATAGCTCTGAATGGTGTGCGTGTTACGTTTCCTGAACAAGTCAAATATCTTGGTGTAGGAAAGGTAGCATTCAGGGACAAGTGAAATAATCTTTACTGTGCAGCAATCAGATAGTATCTTCACTCAGTGCTCAACTGCAGTGAAAGAAACCTTGTTCGTTCTTGTTGCATGTAAATGTATGCTTGGCAAATGTGCAAAAGGTACACTTTTGTTGAACGATGCGCATTTTTATCTAACGTTTTCATCCGCTCGCTTGAAGTGTCTTTTTGCAGGTCTCCATTTTTTCCACGATGAAACACTTTATTACGATTACCGAATGCAATTGCTGGAGCGTTGTTTCAGTGCTTGTTACTTTTCAGCGTTGCCTGCGTGTTCCCAGGAACAGATTCAGAAATTTCTAACGGGGTAAATGATCAAAATATACTGTACTTTCATTTCTCTAAAAACTTACGCTGGTTAATTATATCAGTTTACACAGCATCAAAAGTAAAATCTGCCCAACAAACAGAATAGATGTTAGCAATCTTATTATTAACTTGCACTGCCTGGAAGTTGGAAAATGTGTTGTTTTCTGTGTCTGCCTGCTTGCGCAAAGATCAAATTAGGATATTAACGAACATAGCCACAGAAATTTAAAAATTGAACGTGCGTAACGCCTTAAAGAAGGTCTGCAGGTGCAAAAAAACATTTCATTGATTTTCACGCGAAAGAAAAAGATTCATTGGCCCACATTTTATAATTCACCGAAATGCATCGCCACGCAGTCGTAGAGATGCGTGCAACGATTTCAACAACATGCGCCGCTTCCACGTACCGCAAAATGCACCTTATGTTTAAAGACACGTCTGGCGACTAACTAATTTCCTAATCAAAACTTCCTTTGCTGTGGTTGCAGTACGCATTTCGTTGTGGCTTTTTTCTTGCTGAGTCATCTCCAGATTTATGGTTTTCAGCGGCCCTACTTGAGGGGTGGCCAAGAAATCGAAAGCCACAATGGACTGTGACCGATGAGCAGGTGGATGCAAGGTTGTGGCCAATGTTAAGTATGTTTTTCGGATGGCAACAATAAAAAATACAATCACCAAGTACGATGTAATCACAGTTCATTATTACTGTACTATTGTAAAGCGAAAAATAGTTGCCAGAAGTTTCTGAACCATAGCTTTAACACCAACAAGCTTGGGGCATCACAACCACAAGGGCTTCACAAAATCGAGAATGTTGTGAAAAATGAATGGAAAGTTTCAATGAAATTGGTATAACTAGTAACAATTTATCATAGGTTTCTTTTTACTGATCATTGTGCACTCTAGAGTTGTTTCAGGGGTACCACAAAGGCCACCGTTGATACAATGGACTCTGACCTCTCTCAGGCATTAAGATCATTAGTTCTGTTTAGTTCTGTCACTTGTTTCCTGAAAACTTGTAACTGCATGCCTGGCGATGAAAAGTTGTGTAACAGGCACTAGGCAGTGGTTCGTAGCTAGGATTGCTAACTTTGTGGGGTGGTTCGAATTCTTTGAAGGGGGGTTGGAATTTTTATTTAGTGAGATATTCTACAGTACAGTGCTCAGGTTTTATTAGAACAGCAGTGTCTCTCTTCTAACATCATAGCGTTCGCCTGATCTTGATATTTTGCGGTTAATTGTTGTATACGTTACTTTTTGTCTGAACTAATAGAGCTTTAGATTTTATTAAAAGCTTCGCTGCCCTTTAATGTTCGTTGTCAAGACTGGTATCTGTTTTTCAGTTTGGATCTACTGAAACGTAATTAGAACTCTTGGTATTTAAAGAAACAATTGCTTGCTGTTTGGAAGGATAATTTTTTTCTGCAATAGGAGAAACACGACTCCAAATGACCGCCACCAAAATTTGTACATTTTCTTTCAGCAATAGAATAAAAATTAACTTGACAAGCAACGCATAAACACTTTCTGCTCAAAATTTCAAGCTTTTCTTCGGTGTGGGATAATCTCGAAATTGGGTTAGCAACCTATACAAGCTGAAAGTACTATATTGATCATTTTAGATCAAGGTTTCCCAAACTTGGGTCCGTAAAGTCTACATAGAGGATATGTGAAGTTATGACAAAAAATAAAAAAGTCGAACGTAAGCACTTCATAGTTTGTAGTACACGGTTACAAGTATTTACAGCAGTGATTCGTAATTGAATGGTTTCGCCAACTTTTGCAATCGCAAAAGTTCGTTCTTGCGATATATTTCATTCTATTTTAGAAGACTCTTTTGTTGTTGCAAAACCTGATCTGTCAGAACGAGAAGAAGAATAATTAGCCAAATTGTCGACTGATCGAAGTTAACTATTGGTTTAAATCAGGGGTGACGAACCTGTTTGCTGTCGCGGGCCACATTGTCAGTTACCGCTGAGTAATTGGGCCGCACAACTTTTTAGTCATACTATGAAACCTGATAGTTCAAGACTGCTGGTCTCGCCTGAATGCTTCGCGGGCCGCACGAAATTCTTTTGCGGGCCGCATGCAGCCCGCAGGCCGCATGTTTGTCACCTCTGGTTTCAATCAAGCAACTCTTTGATCCTGGTGAAATGCTGAGGACGAATACAAATTTCCTTTACAAAAGTCAACTAAAATTTTATTGTCTTTTACCAACAATTATATGCGTAAGACAGCACATTCAGCACTTACAAATATCAAGACAAAATACAGATCCCGTTACCGTAGACATCGATGTACGAGTTTGCCTGTCAGAAATAGAGATGACAATAAATTGTGCAGTAGAAGCAATCCCAACCGTCCCATTGATGTTTTCAGTTTTGTGCAATAAAATGTTGTTCAATGTCATTTATTTTTCGTGTTGTATTATCTTTGCACGCTATTTTGGGTAAAAATTGATAAGGGTTCGAGAGAAAACAGATTCACAAATGGCGCTCCGTGGCGCAAAAATTTAGAAAAACCTTTTTAGATCCTAGCGCGTCTTCAGCAAGTTCTTTTGCAAAAGATTGGCGCATTTCAAAATGTTGAGCAACTTTCATGGCAGTGCATCATGCTTGTCACCCTTGTTGTGTAGTGTCAAGAATTTGCATATGCGATGTTGGTTTACGTAACCGTTTGGAGTTTGAAATGTAGGATTACATGAGGAGAGAAGTAACAGGATTAAAAATTAAGGATTAATTGGACACTGCGGTAGGTGCTGGTGCAATGTGAATGTTTGATGATGCGGTGTGTATCGGTGAAAGGTTTCTACACAGTTCAAATAACTAGACATTTAGATAAACTTCTAGTGATTAGAGGCGGTCACAGACAGAGTGAGCTGGAGTCAGAATGAGTCGGAGGTTTTTGGTGGAGTCGGATTCCTAACCACACTGTGAGTCGGAGTCGGATTTTTTGTCCGACTCCGACTCCGGATGTCCAGTTGGACCATTTTTGCATCAAACTCCTCAATTGGGATTCCTGTTGAAATGGTACAATTTCTTTTAAAACTTTTGTTGAAACAGAGATTTCTTGCTGTGCACCACGATTTCCATTGATTTTAACAGACAAATTTCATTTATTTTGTGTTAAAGAGTCGGAGTCGGAAATTTTGGAAAGGTGGGAGTCGGAGAATTTGGAAAGTCGGATATGGAAATTCTGGAAAGGTCAGAGTCGCAGTTGTAGTCGCAGTCGCATATTTTACCTCCGACTCCGCAACCCTGGTCACAGGTGGAAATTTTGAGAAGAGTAAGAAGTTGATAGCAATATTGAGGGGTAAAAAGGTATGATTTAGGTTTGCTATATCAAGGGCTCCCAACCTGGGGTATATGTCGCGTAAGGGGATGTTTGCCTATCTGAAGGGGTATATTTAAAAAAGAGAAAGTATATTTATGTAGTTTTATTTCCAAATGTGTATACATATGTCGGTGAATATTATTTTTTTTAAATCATAGTATGTTTACTGTTAAATATATTTACACGGAGACATAAAAACGGAGTCTACTTATATAGTTGTAAAACTACAAAATTCTGTTAACAATTCACCAGATTTTTGTTATTTTTCTTAGCTTTTTTGTCACAAGACATTTTAAGGGTACATACTCATTTGTCGAAATGATGAAGAGATGCAAGGCCAGAGAAAGGTTGGGAACCCCTTTGCTAGATGTGTGACAGGATGTATAGGTTCTGGGCTATAGGTGTCTATGTGAATGTTGGACCACTATGGAGTGGTCGATCGAAGATTTTTGTTGGGCAAAGCGAGTAAACGTGGTGCGGGTTTCAGTTTAGAATGTAGCAAAAGTTGTTTTATTGGAAAAAGCGATAGAGATATTGTCGAAAAATGTTCCGACTTGCGAATTTCGAGAAAGATTTATGTACCAAGGTTTTCATCATTATTTTATAAACTTCACAATTCAAACTTATAGAAGCATATCCAAGAAAAGCACATGTTCGTTGACACTAACACAACAATCACAAACTGAGCTATTTCAAAGAGTCGACATAATGACTTTGAAGCCCTGCCATGTCAAAGAAAATATCGTGAGCAAACCTCCTGTATGATTGTACGCGGTTACAACCGCTCGGCTATTAAAAATCTACAGTGATCAGTTATGCGAATTTTTCAAGAAAAGACTCTCACTTTGTACAGTAGCAGTTGAAGCAGACATTCTGAAAATAATTAATTTTAATGATGTAATCAGTTATTTTGCGAAAATAAAATGTAGAAAAATGATTTTAGGGTCGTGGATATTGTAACTTTGATATATTTCTGAAATATTTTCATGCGTGTTGTATTTTACGTTGCTTTACCTGCACAGTATACCTGGTCAGACAGATCAACAACTAAAATGGGCTGGATCACAGTAGAAAGGAAGAGGACACCAACGTTGGTTAACGTTTATGGCACCAATGAGCCTTCATCCGCCACTGAAAGCCTTCAGCGGTTCTTTTACATAACAAAATTACTCTTGCGCGTCAGTAACGAAGATACGTCAACGACCACCTTCAAATCACTTTCAATATTTTTGTGAATATACATCAGCCCTAGTCCAGTTATTAAACTGTCGTCTATCAAGGTAGATCTTATTCGAGGTTTCAAAAATTTTATTGCGCTAAACAAGCATTCAGCAGAAGAAAGCGACATAAAAAGAATAGTGCAAGAAAAAAGTGTATGAGTTGCATTCCGTGAGTAAAACGCTCAGTAACGTATTTCAAGCCGCTCAAAACATTGTACTTGACTTTCATCTAACTGTACAAATTCCTTCGTAAGTCTTACCTGACTGATTGCAGCGAGCGATTGCAAACTAACAAATGACAAGATATCCCACTCTCGTGGATACGTCAACGGAAGTGGTTAAGTCCAATGACTGATTTACTTGTCGCTTATCTTATTACCAAGCAGACGAGTGGGACTTGGGAGTCTTTCAATTCGCAACCTGTTCGACTTGATGCTGCGACTACGCGCAATGCAAGATGCGGACTGAGTTACATGTGTCACTTTGCGCAGGTGTGGGAAAAGCAGCTGTTACTCTCACGACTGATCACGCCTGCGTATACCTTGTCAAATGCATTTGCTACTCTAAACCATTGGCTTTATCACAGCTGGAGTGCAAGAAAAGCCGATCGCAATGCTCGTATGCCTGTGTATCGCTTATAGAAGAACACGTTAAATTTCCTGCATTTTGTAACGGGCGTGGGTTAGTTAGAATGCGGTTGAGGTCTTGTTTGAGCTGCTGTTAAAACACTGTAAACATTTTCTCTTGCACATTATTAGAAAAAGCTAAAAATATTCTTAATGCTTCAGGCCAATATGCATTCAACCGTCCACCACGGCTCAGCATTTGGCATTCGCGCGTAAGTTTGACCAACCTCTGTATAGCCACGTGCCTGATCCACGCATGTTGAAAATACAAAATGAAAAGCAAACAATTGCAAAAGTTGGCAAAACGGAGGAAAGCGTGTGGTTAAAATCACTTGTGTGAGAACCCTGCCAGGGTGCAAACAGTCGATGTGCATTATTGTGCAGTAGTTCACTGACCGTTGTCATGAAAAGGTGACACGTAAGCACCAAAATGTAAACAAAGAGGTGCTGGATTCGCAGAATTCTGTGACTGTAGAACCGTAAGCAGAAAGAAAAGAGGTTGTATTTGCTGCCCCTGGCATAGTAGCAAAATGGTCTACGTTTCCGTGGTTGCAGTGAGCAGACTAGTCCTAATGTGGCAAATTAAATCCAGTAAGTAGCTACATAACCGTATTGATTAGTTTTGCTGAGAGTTGCCATCCGCATTTGAAGTCATAGTAATGTTTTGATATTTTTGTATTCAGAGTTTAATCATTAGATTTTGAGCAGCTATATCAGCTTGTTAAAAACAGAGAAATGGAATGCTTGGCCACATACATTAGCAGAAAGAAACGTAAAGGATTTAAGTGCAATACTGTGTTAGGATGTTCGTATGCTCTGTCGGCAGCATTGTGCGGTGCTGCCGCATCGCTTTGCATAAAACTGGTGCAAACAGCTGACGCAGGAGAGATTTTGATGATGCGGTGGTTTGTGCAGTACATTGTGTTACTGCCGTTGGTGACGCACCGGCGTCAGGTTACGGTTGGACGCAATCGGTCACTGAATGCAGCTTTGGCCATAAGAGTTGTGGCAGGGACGGCTGCTTCAACACTTCTGTATCTAAATTTCACACTGCTTCCGGTTGGTGACGCCACGGCCATCATGCTAACGTATATTGTGATGGTTGGCTTGCTTTCACTTACCGTTTTAAAAGGTAAGGGCATTTTGTCAAAAGCGAAGCTTGCTCAAATAATCTCTGCCGTGCCCTTAAAACGTATAGTTGCTGCACTGATGTGCGTTTTTCAGCTTGTCTTTGCAAAAGGGTGTTGTGATTTATTTGGCCCCGGTATTTGCACCGTGACGAGGCGCAGTAGCAAGTGCAGCGTGTGGAGGTGTAATTGGCCACTTCAATTTACGCATAGTGATAATTTCACTTTTAAGTCACAGAAGTTTCAATAAGTAAAAACAGATGGTGATAACTGCTTTTTAAAAGGCTAAGATTTTTGTCATGTCCCAATACAGATACTTATTTAAAACAAAACCAACACGTCTGAAACTTATGAAATTGTTCTTTGTACATTTTTGTTGAAAGGTAAGTAGCCCAAAAATGTACAACAAATATTTCATTTCCTTGTGCAAAGTTAGCGAGTGATGTGATAAACGTTTAAATGTGCATTTCAGATGTGACCAATAATAAAAGCGTATAAGTCAACCATTACCAAACCACATTCGTTTCTACAATTCTGTTAAGTTGCGGAGATACTCCAAACCCAAAAGCACCCAGTCAAAACTGTCCAGGATAGAATGCCTACATACAAATGTAATATTACTGGCAAACTCTGTCAAAACGACAATGAGTTCAGGGAAAATTCTTTTGCGTAGAATAAATCCAAAAAAATTGTTTGGTCAAGTCTTGCTGTAAAATTGCAAGGTCGGAGTTGAAAGATTGACCAAAGGATTTGGAACAGCAAAAGGAACAGATGCGGAGTGCTGCCTAAACAAAATTGGAATTGTTGCTGAAAAGAACCTGTTTGTGGTTCCAATATCTTTTTTCCCGTCGTATCTCATCAGTCTCACCGTGGCAATACTTCTGCAATGCATACTGCTGTTCCAATGATGGTTGCGCAACAAAATTTTACATCAGGTTGACATACTGTAGACAAACCGCCTTATAAACAATTAGCAGCGATTGCATTTAAACGAGCTCATACTTTCCCATGGATTATATTTGAATAAGAGCTGATGATGCCTACTTTGTAGGCGAAATATATACTCTATAAGATCTTAGTTTCTGATTCTGTGCTGAGAAAGGATTTCATTCAATAGACAGTGTACTTCCCATGAACTGAGGCACGGTAACGCCGTGGTGTCCCATCAGTGTAAAAGTGCAATCACTGCACTTTGAGAGACCCTACAGGCAAAGATTGTAGTTTACCAGCTCTCTACTTTGTTTGGAAAATAAGTTTTGTATGGTTCAGAATTTTTTTTATATCTTCCATAACAATAAAGAAGGTATTTTATTTGATGCCTTCTAATCAGTCCGACAAGCATTCTGTCGGCGTTGGAAGGAAAACTTGCCGTCGTTCTTCATGAGTGCGCGAACTCCGCCTGTCAGATAAATGCCTAATTTTGTAGTCGAAAGTCGACATTTTAATCTGAAGGGAATACAGTAGAGTTTGAAACGGTCTTTGTTTAAGGGTCTTCAAAAAGTCTTGAAAATATATCTGCATGCACGTTGTTGCTTCATTTGTGAAAGAACATAAAGTTTTGTTTTGTATTAACACATCATAGGCAATACGGCTAAAGCGACCAACCTCGTAATCGACTGCAACGTGATCGGACGGGATGACGCAGTCTAACGGACTGACCACAGACGTGCTGACTATGATGAGCCAGGCGTGACAAAAATGTTTTCTAGCAATGCAAGAAGTTTTGTTTTAACAACAGAAAAAACATCTTTGAAGCGCAAAATAAATTCCTCACAACAAAAATTATTTCTGTTTTCAACAAAAAAAATTTTGTTATCAACGGAAAAACAATTTTTATAACCACAAAACCGTTTTTATTTGGTGACGCTGATGAGCCACCGCATACTTGTATATCCCATTGGAAACACCAGAATATAAAGCAAAGCAGGGAACTTTCTACCTGCTTATTCACAGACAGGCATCAAGGGCGGCTTTGCCTTCTCGTTGTTTTCTTGCCACGAACAGTTCCAATCATAACTACAGCAATCTGATCTAGAAATTCTTTTCTGAAGTACTCACAACCACACCCTCACCAAACACATGGCAGTTTTTTTCATCTAGCCATTATATAACCACTAATACTAAATTCTAATCACGAACTCCTTTATTTTCATCAGCAACTTTATTTCGCATTTATATCTTTAACCAAACAAACTGTATGACCTGGAAAATGCTATTCAACTTGACTTACCAAGCACAGTTAATATCTTGCTGCGAATCTCTTTCATAACGGACAATCACAAAGAATTCGTTTGTTTTTTGTGAAAGCTGTCGTTCCCCATTGCTTTTAGTCCGTGAAGGATGTTTCAGTGATCAATAAAGCGGGTTGAGAGATTTTTTTGGCCAAAATTTGCCGCAGTTATTTACTCTGCATTCATAGTATGTGTTATTCGTCCGTTCCAGAACCGTATGGATGGATTGATGGATTTCTGACGATTTTGGTTCTTACCGGTCTTGTCTTCATAGCGCAACCTTCCTTTATCTTCCCGCAAAGCCTGGAAGAAACCAAAACAGACCACCGGCCACTCGGAATAGCTCTAGGAACTTTATCAGCTTTTCTCAAAGCGGTGGTTGTAGTATGTATACGAAAAATGGGAGCAGACGTACATTTCAGTCTATCGTTGTTTTATTTCAGTGTGTTTGGTTTCGTCGTCTCCGCCGTTTACGCACTAGCTGAAAACAATGAAGGGCTTCCATGCTCACGTGACCTAATGATAATGATGTTAGTTTCTGTGTTCGCCTTGCTCTCGATTATCTTTGAAACAATGGCCCTGCAAGTGCAAGAAGCAAGCCTGATGACCATTGTCATGACCACACAAGTTGTTTTTGCATTTTTATTAGAATTCCTGTTCTTGGGAGAACATCCATCAGTCTACAGCATTGTTGGGGCGAGTGTAATATCGTTCAGTTGCCTTTGTTTGTTGGTTCTTAATTTTCGCAGAAAACGAGCTAGGAAAGTTTTTGTACATGAATTGGAAGAAGCACAGGTATTACGTGAGAACAACAATACTAAATAGCTGTTCTCACTGACTGTTGTTTTGTATTAGGGAACTATTGCAAGGAAAGCAAATGGTTTAATTCAGTAAGCAAAAAGTAGATGTTAGGCTTACACTGAAAAAATCAAGCATTGGTTGCAGTAACCCATGGGTGTCCAACTCGATTGGGGATGTGTGTCAAAACCTTTTGCACCTACAGACCTTTTCCGATCCACACTATTTATCCATATAATCATTGCTGTTGTTGCAAATGTTGCAAACGAACTTCCTTGTCGTCAAGCAAAATGTAGTCAAATGAAATAGCAGCACTGCAGGCTACCCAGTTACTTTGTTACTAATTTCTGACAGCAGTTGGCCGTGTGTGAATGAACTTGCTGCTGCAAAGTGGTTCGACGTAAACACGAATTACTGCGGTTTTCGCCAAATGTAAAGTCAGCTTTTACCTAAATACTCATGCGCGGTTTTCGAACCTATATGGTGTGTTTTGCACTGCAGAGTATTGTCGCCATTCCCTCAGCTAACCACGTGAAGTAAGTCACTGCAGATATGTTTTTCTAAGTAAAACTCACGAGAAACTGTTCTAGCTGATTTTAACTAACATATAAAGCTTCAACAAACAATCTCTGTTTGTGGGAACAACCAAATGTAGCATCCAATACTGACAAGATTGCTTTTCATCGAAGTTCTGCAGTGTCTGGCGTTCTTTCGTTGTTGCGAGCTTTTTGTCAGTGGAAGATTGAACATAAAGTTAGTACTATTCTTTCATTTACATTCTTTTCTTTTAACCATAGGCGTAGCCAGGGGCAAGGGGGCCATGCACCCCAAATTTCCAGCACATCTTGTCATTTTGTGCTCTGACAGGCAGTGTCCCTAACAAAATACTGTTGCTCGCTTAAAGTCAAAGCAATTGGCCCCCCAAAACATTTTGGGTTGACCACGCTACGGCTTATTACCACTGTCATACAGACGGCCTGCAGCTCTCTCGCGCCCAGAAATGCTNCTCAGTTTCAAGTCTTTNACACAGCACTTTCTTACTTGATGTTCAGTCTTCAACTGATAAAAAAAACTCGCAACAACGCAAGACCGCCAGACATTGCAGAATTCCGATGAAAAGCAGTATTGTCATTCTTTTAGATTGCGTAGCAAACAACATTATCGTGTTGTTTAAGTACTGATAAGAGACAAGGACACGTTTGCATTTTCGCTCGTTTCAAAGTAAATTGGTGAAGTTATGCCTCTGCGCAGTTCCTCAAATTTTAAGTTAATGACGAGTCGTCATAGGAAGGAGTTGCGCGGGACCCCAAAAGCGCGAGGCCCCAACCCATGGCTTATTTGACCTATGTCGAAATCCGTCACTAGTTACGTATCTGGAGGTTCGTTACGAAAGGTGTCATTATTGTACGTTTTACTTCTTTCTTGTTCAATGTCCTCCGTTTGTGCTATTGCATTGTATTTTCTCTACGCTTTTGGTTGTCAATGAAAAAATGTGGGTAGAAGAAAAACCATGTGAAGTGTTTGCATAATAGCGCTGCATTTGTTGAAGAAGCTTGTAACCAACTTGCCTTATTACACAGCGTTGTCAGGGCAGGCCCGTAGCCAGGTTTTATCTTTTGGAGGGGCAAGATACATTTCCAGGGAGCAAGAATTTTGTTATATGTTCAAAAGAATTTCTTTTGGGCACAACAAAATTCTTTTGGGAACAAAAGTAATTTGAGGGGCAGTGCCCCCAAATGCCTCCCAATGGCTACGGGCCTGTGTCAGGGTTCAAATTAGGTTGGAGATGCAGTCCAAATTAGGTTGGAGTTTGCTTGACGTGGTTCAATCGTTAACAGCTGTGTTTTGCTTGATCTGAACATGGCTACTGTAATGATAAGAACCAGTGGTGGCATTAGGGCTGGGGAGCCAAGGCAAGACTGGAAAGGGAGATTTTGGTGACGTCACCATGCTCGTCTAACCATGACAAAACCTTTTGATCATGCCTAGGAAGGGGATATGGTGGCCACCAAATAATACGTTCCTGGCACTATAGCATGATTGGCATAATAGAAATGCAAAAGGTATCCTTGATACACAACTTTAAAAACACTGAAAGGTGACAAGACAAAGCTAGCAACACATGAAGGTTTAATTATAGCAAGTGGGCATCGCCACCCACTTTCCTAGTTTTGCACCCCATTTCTCTGCATTCACCATCAATAAACTAGAAAGTTTGTAACAAAATTTACACCACCAAAAATGCTTGGTTTCCTGAATTTATTCACAGGCATATTATTAAGGGACTCTATGAAACCACAAGCAAAAACTAAGCAGATTCAAAACACTAAATTAAGTATTCAGGTAAATTTTTACAACAACTGCATATTTGGCAACTTTGGCAATTTTACCGCATTTCAACACTGGCGATTTCTACTACGATGTTATTCACTTTTCTATGCCGCACTAGGGGTTATGGTTAGAGGATGAGAGCAGGGCTAGTTTTGGTATTAAAGTTTCGAATAGCGTTTAGGCCTAGTGTTAGTTTTCCCGGTAAATTTGGCGGGAAATTTTTGGCGAGCCTGTTTAGGGTTTGTAAAACTTTACCAGTGTTCATTAACTAATGCAGTAGTAAACAGGCTACAATGCAATTTGCAATAGATTTAATCAAAAAGGTGAATTGAATTTGAAAGAGATTAATGGAGCAAAGACAAGCCTTCGTTTGAAAATAGCAAAACTCTTCATATGAACTTCATATGTTCTTAAAGAAAGGGCCCCTTTTTCACAGTGGTCCTCACTATATTATGAGAAGCTTAATTCTCTAACAGTGAAAAAAGTTATCATTTAATTATCATTTGTTATGAAGTTTTGCTCTTACGTGATAGGGTCGCTTCAGAACTTTTGGAAACAAATTTTAACCCACAGTTTTATAAGGCATTGAAGTTGGTTTGAAGCTTTCCCTTATTTACACATTAGAGATGCTGCTGGGGGCCCTATGAAAACAAGTTGCCTAGATATTACGGTGAGCTTAGGAAACCCTTTGGATACAGAGTACTTATACATTACAGTTGTTGTTGGGGACCCTTTGAAAGCAATGTTCTTACACCTACAGTTGCTGTCGGAGGCCTATTTGAAACCGGAGTACTTATACATTACAGTTGCTGTTGGGGGCCCCTTCAAAATCACAGAACTTGCATATACAGTTGCTATCGGAGATGCTTTAAAAACAGAGTACTTACGCATTACAGTGGCTGTTGGCGGCCCACTTTGAAAGCAGAGTACTTGGACATTACATTTGTTGTTGGGGGGGCTTTGAAAGTAGAGTGTTTACTTATGATCTGCTTCTGAATACAGTATGTGTGTGGACAATACGTTTCTCACCAAAACTGAGGAAAATTTATGCGTGAAACACCTCGAGGAGAGGCCCCTGAGAAGGGAGGTCCGAGGCAAGTACCTCACTCGCCTTCCCTTAACTACTACTGCTAAGAACCTTCGAACCGTTGGAGGTCATCGGCTTCTGGCTCAATTTTTTAAAGTGCAACAAAAGGCTCTAAAATGCAAGAATTATGGAACTTTCACGGTGCGTGCCCTTGTTAAGGTTGATACAATTTAACCTAGATTTTTAATCATAGTCGCACGTAAGACCCATTTATTTAGGAAGTACAGTCATTTTTCCTAAATATTCGATTTGTCAATTACCACAACGATTTCGCCTAACATTCCGTGGTGAAAATCTCCACATTAGCATCATATGCTTTCGCTACTCAACTATGGAATATTTTAGAAGAAATCGTTGATCGTAGATTCTGAATACTTTTCTGGTCTTGCTTTTTGTTTTGAGGACTCTGGTCAAAAAGTACGTGCACAAAGTACGTGCCTTGTTTCCCATCACCAGTTACTGGAAACAAACTGTTGCGATACCTTGAGATTAAGATTGTTGCCAAATAAGCATGTACGTCTATATTTTGTGATACAGAATCGTCTATTCCTTTTTCCCCCATTAGAAAATGCCAGTAAATGTATTAAGTGACCAAGCTACTTCGGGCTTGACTGTCGCATGATCATCCATATGGAAATATACTGTATCTGCAGTGAACTGTTGTGTTAAATTAATCGGCAATGGAAAACTCTAGCAAATTCAAGTTGTGGGTTCCACCCATTTTTGTACGTTTTTCCAAAGCCTTTTTATTTTTCCTGTTTTTTAAGAAAATTAAAGCAATAACTCACCTCTCCTCACAACGGGAATATGCTTCTTCATCCGCTTCATGTGAGTGGCTTACCTCAACCAACGCCTTTGGATTTACAAGCACCACCATAAAATTAAATCGATTTTAAAACCCATGCAAACAATTACCAAGATGCTACGAAATGGGAAANATCGTATCCACCAGGTTTTTTTTNAAAGTTTGACCTTGGAGACCATCAAGACATTTTGTGAGACCGCAACTACTTAATCTGAATACCGCAATGGCCATACAGCGCGATTTCANTGAATTTGTGCTGTGGTCATACAATGAGTTTCTACTGTCGCATGAGAGACCGTTGGAAAAATATGAAAAACCGTTTCTGTCCCTCAGAACGCCTTAAATCTACCCTGTAGATCGCCAAGGCGCTGTATACTGCGTACCGGGTTGGAACCGCAGTACGAAGTACTTTGGCACAACAAAAAAGCACCGTAACTCGCTCAAAAGAACTACAGCCGCTATGTCGAAAACTGTTATCCTGACAAAAGTTGTCAGGATAACAATTTTAAATTTGCAAAACATGCTGTCGAGTTATGATATGACACCCAATGAATTGGTCAAAAACTCAGATGGTTGCATTTGTAAATGAATTTAGAAAACGATGGTTTGCCCTATCGTTTTTTATCAATTAGACAATTGCTTTTATTAATGAAAAATGGTCAGATCCTTTCCTACAAGTGTATAAATCAGCATTTGGTGAAACTTTACTTACAGTGAGTTGAACATTTTTACTTTGTATTTAGTTTGGCATAACTGTAGTGGTTGCTCGCTGAAAGGGTCACGCCAAACCGCTAGGCCAAAGGAGAACTCCAATGACTTTTGCGCCGTTGGGGATGTTATAATTACTATAGCTCTTATTCTTTGCGCGATTTCAGTCATGTAGCTACCACTTGCGTGGAAATTCAGCCACTACCTAGAGCATATAAACTGCACACATGAGTTACACAGTTCGATCCCACAGCCCGAATGAAAAATACAGAATCGTTGCCAGAAAGTCGTGAATAGGGGGGCTTTACGTTTGTGCGGGGGGGCTTGACATTAAAATTTGACAAAAATCCGCTAACTTATAGTGTTTCATATTTCAATTTGGGGGGCAGTTGGAGCTTTGTTTCGGGAGGCTGAGCCCACCAAAGGCCCTGTAGCGACGGGACTGGAAAAATAACAACGCTTCGCTTGGAAGGAGGGAGTGATGTGACATTCGTCATATAACGAGAGCGGGAAAATAACGGAGAATCGAGAGCAACAGGTAAAAAGGCAACAGGAAAGCACAGAAGCCGAAACAAAAACATCCAACTAACGTTGAAGCCAGTGCAATGTTCCTTTGGCTAAACGTCTNAAAGCTGGTTTACACTAAGGCCGAGCAAGGCTGAGTCAAGCCAAGGTGAGCGTGAGGAAGNGCTTATACTTGCACTATTTTTCCGCTTGGCTGCGTCGGGTGCTCTGCGACAGAGATGAGCGGACTGACAAATTTTTCAGTCCGAGTCCAATCCTGATCCGCAAAAATTGAATCCGATCCAGCCCTGATCCGCATAATTTTTGAAAATCATCAGTCCGATCCAGTCCTGATCCGCCAATGTAAAATCATGTGTTTTGCCTCATGAGGCAAAATAGGCACAGCCTTTTGGCATTTGCAAAATTTGACAAGGTTCTATTTGGCATCAAAGGCAAATGCACTGTTGGAGTTATTTTGCCATTAGAAGAATCCAATTGGTTAGATTGGTCAAGTGACAAGGACAGTACACTTGGATTAGCGTAAGTTCCTTGTAATATGACCTAAAATCCTAAACATAAAAGCAAAACCCACACCCAAAACCTAACCCCAAACCTGAAATCTAAACCCAAAACCCAAACTTAATCCCAAGGTGAACCTACACTCAAAACCTAAACCTAAAAGCTGAGCCTAAAATCTAAACTCAAAACCTAACCCCTAAACCTAAACCCTAAATGTTAACTCTCAACCGAAATTTAAACATACACCCTAAACGTAAACCCTAAACCTAAACGTTTTGAAAAAGTACCTAGAAAGCACTCCTATCAAAGGTGTAATCTCTACTAGCTACTAGCCAAACGAAATAGTGAGAGAAGAACCAACGAACGCTCGCACAGCAGGCATGGACACTGACCACTCAACTATGTTTACGTTGCTACTAGAACTCAACGTTACATTTGGGCAACGGTGGATACAGTTCGAATTGCAAAATGTTCCCAGCAGAGCTTTTGCTATTGATGGCAAAACACTACCATCTTTCTATGGCAAAACATACACGACCAGCCTGACTGAAGTTTTGTATATACACGGCCAATTTATCAAATCAGTGAAATCGGATCCCAACTAAAATTTTGGATATGTTCAGAATAATCACATTATCACAGAATAATCAGTCCGATCCAATCTTGATCCGCCAATTTTCAAAAAAAGTGCAGTCCGATCCAGTCCTGATCCGGGCAAAATTGGCGTCAGTCCTGATCCAATCCGATCCAGTCCTGATCCGTGCTCATCTCTGCTCTGCGAGCGAAGTTCGACGTGCTGCCCGTGTCTATCTGGTTGCTTGTTGTAAGCAAGGTGGTATCTGCAATGATTGGCCGTTGCAGCAAAACAATCAACTGCTACTGTTGCTGCTGTGGCACTGGGACTTAAAAGGTGCTCAGAAGCAAAAAGATGAAAGTAGCCCCTGCTGTATGCGTGTAATTGGTAATATCATCATTGACCACAGTACTAGCTTATTTTACTCTGCTGGTATTTTTGAAACTGCAGTAGCCTAATTTAACTCTATTGGAAAACCACCAGGCCTATCATTCCAATGCCCGTACAAACCATTGCTACTGCTCTTCCTCCCTGAAATGTTGTGCAAACGCATGAAAACACCACCTTCCTGAATAACGCACTGCGTACCTCAACATCGTCCCTGCTCAAGCCGAGAGTCGGGCTGAGCTCGGTTGAGCAGTTCCTTGGCCCTCCTGGATTTTGAAATGTTTAGCAAAAAAAGGTTGTTTTCTTAGTTTTGAATGGGAAAACACACATTTCACAACTTTTGGCTCCCCCCTGGAAAAAAATTTGTAAAAATCCCCTAGTGGGCCCCCTTGGAAAAACTCCTTCCGACGCCCATGCTTTCAACGGGAAAAATTTATTACGTAAGAAACGGTAGTGGTCAAAACTAAATTTCTATCATGTCAGCCTTTAGCAGCAAATCTACTACCTGTAAGAGATTTCACGGACGCAGACAAGTGTCACAGCAATACTTGGCACAGCAATACTTCACTGTCGTAGAAATACTTCAAGTAAGTACTCTCCACAAACGGATGCAAAGAATCGATCTGTAAATTTTTTAATATAAAATCGATTTCACTTAATGTCACGCATCAGTCCTAAAAACCCATTGGAATAGACAGAAATACTGGTAATACTTGGCAACACAGTATAGCAAATACGTTTAAGAGGTAGCCACCCACAAAAGAAAATAATAATCCAACTACCATAGGTTCAAATTTCTAACCAACCAAACGGTAATGATTAAAACTAAATTTCCGCCAAGCCAGAAATTAGTGGCAAAGACACTTCGTGCAAAAGCTTCACGTACCGTACGTAGAAAAATGTTACAACTGGTTGGAGAATGTGCGTATCTGCACACAGCCCTAATCAGATCAGCCATGCAGATGCACATTCTGAAATGCACAATACTGAAATTACCCGGGGAACCAAAGCCAATGGTGGATAGAGCTTGTATGAAGCCCCTGGCTAAAACTAAGAACGGCCCGCTTTCTAACAACTAGACATAACACTTTTTAACCGACTTAGGGATTGGGGTTTCCCTAAACAGTGGGGGGCCCTGGCTGTAGCCCAGTCAGCCCCCATTAATCCGCTCCTGATCAAAGCTATCTGCTTTTGCGCACGACGGTTTACACCAGTGGTTCTCAAACTTTTCTGCACGTTGACCCACAAATAAAGTATACAATCTTCTGTAGACCCCGTGGCTTAGCCCAACAGTTAATAATGCAAGGAATAACAACTGCCGAACTGCGACACATGCGCTACAATATTGTTTGTGACGTAACAAACAAAACAGTCCTCATAATGTCATCACAATGGATGATTTAATAAAAACTATTCAAATCAAATGTTCTTTTAAACTACCGTAGCTGAGATTTGATCAGCCCTCTTAATTTTGTTTGATTTGTTGAAAAACGACGTTTGCATTCCTTATCCGAATACCAATATTTTTGAATTGCAAGCTTCATTGCTCCCGTAGACCCCAGCAGTTATTCATTGACCCCCTGGCCATTCAGTGACCCCCATTCGATCACATGACTACTTATCGACCCCTTGGATGGTCCAACTGACCTCTGGGGGTCGATATCGACCACTGTGAGAACCACTGGTTTACACAAACAAAAACAAAAAGGCCACAAAATCGATTTGAATAAGCTTACCCACTTGCCTATACATCGATAAATCATCGTGCGCTCATCATTGACTTTCTCGACCCCCATGATCGCGCCAGCAGTAAGAAGACCAAACGTTGTATTTTTCAAAATGAGGTTTTAATTTCGTTGCACCAGATAAACTTTCTGAATAAATGAACTCAAACATAGAAAAGGAGTTAACACTGAGGTTAAGCAAAGCTACTGAATACCCAGAACTGAAATACGTCAACATACATTTTTTTGGTGTAGATCATCATTTGCACAATATTTACAAAAAACAATACTTGCGTACATTAAGGAGGACAGGTTCGAGAGGCACTGAATGTTGCCTCCTTAGCCAAGTAATAAACTAAAGTAATAAACTCACCACCCAAAATAAAACGGAATTCGATGAAAGTTGACAAAATTAGTGGGCCACTGTTGATGCTAAATTTGTCGTGTGGAAACGCTACCAGGTTTTACAGTCGCAAAGCATAAGAAACTTAGAAAATCGTAAACAGTATTGTCATTAAGGTGAAATTGGAAAACTGCATAAACAACGTAGGCCACAGCATGCTTAAGAAACTCATAATGGAACCATACATTTGCATCATTTTAGATTTATAAACAATGACATAAATATCATAATAATTCGAGATCAACGCAGAATATAGTTCCATCTGTGCATTCTAGCTGTAGGTCAATGCACAAAGATGGTTGGGCAATGGATTAGTATACTTTCACTCCTGGTAAGATTATTTTCGAAACTTAAAATATATGTTGAACATTCCAAGAGAAACATCATACAAAAACAAGTGAAAGTGCATTTTTTTGTCGGCTGAGGTCATATTGTGTAGCTTTTCTATGACTTCAAACAGAACAACAAGAGTGTTGGGCAAAAAAAGCAGTTAAAATAAACTAGCCCAAGGAAGAAAATGTGAGGTTATTCGGTAAAGTGTTCTTAGGACATATCTTGTGTACTCAAATTCACGAAAAACGCAACAAAAAACAAATGCAATATTGAACGAAAAATTATAAACTATACAACCCTTCACAAAGTTATGCAAAAATTTTAGCCTCCCAATTACTTTGTTTCTTGTACGTTTATGACTTCTGTAAACATATAGTTCAGTTTTTTTGCATTTTTGCTGCTTGTTAGTGATGCATTGCCGTCTCAGTCAAATTTTGCAAACACACTGCATATCCACACACTATAAGAGCGTATTATTCTCAACTAAAAAGTGCAAGTTTGCAAAGTCGCAAAGTATACGCATAGGATTTTTGCATAACATGCCCACATACAAACACCAAGATGCATCTACTTCTTCGCAAGCTCACGTTCGCGCCGCATCTTTTGAGCTACCACTACCACAGAACTGAGGAGAATAAGACAACCTCCAACAACACTGTGCGTTGATATCGCAGCATCGAAAAATAATGCTTGAAATGCAAAAGCAATAATAATTTTCAAAGTTTGAATCAATGTCACTGGTCCAGCTCTTTCCATTTGTAAGGCCAAAGTAGTCAATATTTGACCCAAAAACGCTAATGTTCCAGATGCAAGCATTAGCAGCAAATCATTTAGACAAGGAATGTAAAGGGAACCAGTGAACGACATGCAGACCGTAAGCAACATCATACCTTCCCATGAATAATAAAGTATAGATATGCTGAAGTGCGCTTGGGTTCCTATTTTCTCACGAGGGTGAGCGCACTTGCTAGCAGTACAACAACACAGGATAACGCCGATGGTGCGATTGTCTGCACTGGTGTTTTCTTCACTTTCTCCGAACAGAAAGGAAGGTTGAGTAATGAATACTAATCCACACAGCGTGATGAAAGTTGTCGCAATGCTGACGATCCCGAATGGTTCTACAAAAAGATGGACATTTGCTTATACAAGTTATTTTTCTCATAAAACATTGAGTGAAAACCTTGTCATGCGGAGCAACTGTGGTTCTCGAAGCCAAAAGTGTAGACCCTTTTAAGCCACAGTCAAAGCGATAAGAAATTTGGACAGTATCAATGCAAACGCTAGGACGTTTACAGAAAAAAGAAAAGAAAATTAATTATGACTTCGTCTACATACGACAGAATTAGAAAACACAGATTCACTTATTAGCGCAACAATATTATCAAACACTGCAGCATAACACAACATCCAGTACTTATCACGTTGGTACTTTCTCCTTCACCAAGGGACGTGGTCAAGGTTTTAATTAATACGAGACAGCAAAAGTCAATAGTCAAGGCAAGACGTCAATAATATTGAAATGAATTGCTTTCTGCATGCTTGCAATCCATCATATGTAGTGTGAAAACCAAATGGTTAGCTGTTGTTGATGCTTTGAAAAGGAGTGGAAGAAATTTTATTCTCCACCAATAGCCCCTAAAACAGGGGTTCTTAATCTGGAGCCCGTGAATCCATCGGGGCAATAGTTCCCAAACTTTTTTGTCCACGGAACAGTGCAAGTTTTTTTAAGTGGACAAGGAACCCCCGACAGAACTGCCAAGTAAAGAGAAACGCTTTTTCACCCAAATTACCGTTATTAGGTTTCGTACTGCAACCAAAATTATGCACAATAAAAGTANCCATAAAGCATAAACAATTCAGCAAGCATGTCTTAGNAACCCTTTAGATTTGTCTNTGGAACCCTATGGTTCCGCAGAACGCACTTTGGGAATCGCTGGATCAAGGGCTCCATCAGCGTGTTTTAGGGGTCCGTAAACCAAAATCCAGTCAAGAAAATCCACTAGTTTTTATACGCCTATTTGGGTCATTATTCACACCACAACAGTGGCCTAACATGAACCACTTGGCCTAATTAGATAAATCCAGTTCTGCCTTCATGAAGTAATAGTCCAAATTGGCCACGTAATTTTCTTCTGAAAGTTTGCACGTGTATGCTGAGTCGGACGCCAGCGGACATCTGACTGTGAACAAGGCTATAGAGTTGGATAATGTGAAAGAATAATAAGTAGGTAAGGTGAATAAGTTGTAAATTCAGCGATTAAAGAAGCAATGCCATAGAAGAGAAGATGCATCCAAGAGTTAAATTGCCTTTGGTTTCACTTTCGCTACTGATTGCGATGGCACGTAAATGCCACAGTGTTGTCTGTGTGGCAAATACAAAAAAAATTTTGCCAATACAAGTTGGAAGCGAAAAAAGCTAAGAGCACCTTACATCTAAACATCCAAAAATGCGCTTAAAAGTGCTGATTCATAATGTAAAAAGAAGATCCGATTTGAGAAAACTGGAACTTCACCAAAGTTCGGATTCATTACAACGTAGAAGCCATGGCTTGAAGCATCTTATAAAGTGGTATACCGCGTTGCCAAGCAAAAGAAAGCACATACGGTTGGGGAGACACTGATGAAAGTAGTAGGGAACTGTAGGTTATAGGACTGATTGGACTATTTCTATTTCTTTGTTTGTTTGTTATATTCACCGCTGGAAAAATGCCCATTTTATCAGTCAAGCGTATCATTAAAATGCCCCTAACGTCACAAGCACTCTTTCAGGCCTTTGACCCGTTCAGCTGAAGCCCTTTGCCCTGTTGCCAGTTTCCCTCATGTCCCCAGTTTGCCCTCTAGTGTGTTCCCGTCCTCCTAAGACCCCATGCTCGAAAGCCATAAGCTAGAGTTTGTAAGAGTTTGTATTTTGACTGGTTGAATTATTCTCTTATCATCATTGGCAGAGAGGGCTATTTTATTGACAGTTTCTGTGAACAGTTCATGTTCTCGTG
>JGI24158J21664_10001815_pt1 | contig 24820 bp, 13 predicted proteins | sample Ectturendosymbi3_FD_21664 | JGI IMG/M metagenome (IMG submission 21664) | reverse complement strand
AATGACAAGTTGATACAAACCAGATCTCACGTACGGAATGCAATAGCGAGTAGGGAACGGCAAGTCGTAATGCGAAAAGTTAAATCCACTATAATGTTATCATTAAAAATAAAAATTAAAGATATTCATCATTGTAAAGAAACTGATCATGTTTATGCTATTGTCAGAACAAGCCACGGGCAACCCACATGGGGACGGTCCATACCGGCGACCTGGTTGCGGCGGGCACCATCTTGGTGACCCTAGTTTAGGCTTAGTACGTTGCCGTTAGGCTACTAGCAAGTGTAGTGCAGCCTGGGGCACTCTTGTCATGTGTTAGTGTCATGTTACAGTCATAGGGCAAATAAATGTTCAAAATTGGTTAATGAAGGCCCCCTGGCGAACCTATGTCATGTGTCTATTTTGCCGCCATCTTAACTATTTTGTCACCATCTTGGCGCCAAAATAGATACTGCCTACTTTATATTATGGGCCACGGGCCAGTCCGAGCCAGAAAATATGTTGTAGTTTGGCATAAACGGACCGGGCAGTTTCATGTTAGCTCCAGGCAGGCCGGGCTGCAATACTGCTGGCCTGTGCCATCTCTAGTCTGCGCTCTCCTATCCAGTATCCACTATCCAACATCGATGCATGATTGATTAATTTAACTTCAGCGGGCAGCGAATTGGCAAAATAGTCAAGGGCAGTTGTTTTAGACTTTGCGATTCCTATCAGCAGTTTTGCGGGCAAGTTTCTTAAAATTGAAAACATATTATTGGGTCAGAAAACCGGTACGGCAGTGGCCGTACCGGACGAATAGGTTGCGCCGGCCTTGTAACTGCTTAGGGCATTGAGTAGTCCTCACTCACCCTATCCACGCTGCGTGCAGGCATAACACTTGTAATAGTAGTTGCATAACATTGTTATGGTTGCACCACACTCACAAAATGTCCATAAGCTTACACAAAAACGGATTAGTCAGTAATCCCCAATCTGTTGGAAGATGGTTTATTTTTTTAAAATTTGCTTCGTAGTAAGAATTTTTTGACGAAATTAGTTCGCTATCAACAGCCAACTTGTCTCTGTATCAAGATGGAATTCGTGGAAACATTTCGTTTTCTTGTGAATTGTATTCAGTTTCGTGCAGCTGTTTTCGTTCACGTGGGGTCGGCACAACTGTGTATGGAAAATGATGTTTCGTTTTACATGTGCTGAGGAAGTTGCATGGTTAGCACAGAATATTCGACATAGCAGTACATGTGTGACTGCATCTACAGTGGCGTTCAGGTGTCTCTCTAGTGAATAATAACGCTAGTTCATACTGTATTTAACGATGTTGACAAGCCTATGTTGGGTTTGATATAGTTAATCATCGCAACTTAATTTTCATTACAGGGAAAAATCACCTCACAAGATAAACATTTATGTTGGCACCCCTACTTTTCCTTGGCCCCGCAGTGGCCCCCCCCACTTTTTTCTTCTAGAATCGCCACTGTGAAGCAGGCTAAATAGCTAAAATCAATTGAACTCACACCAATTCCGTAACTTTTTATTGCATGATGCATAACAGAGCAGAGTTGTATTAGTATTTGCCAGAGATGAGCTGACTGCAAAATTTTTTCAGTCCGAGTCCAGTCCTGATCCAACAAAATTGAATCCGATCCAGTGCTGATCCGCAAAATTGTTGAAAATTATTAATCCAATCCAGTCCTGATCCGCCCATGTAAAATAATGAATTTTTATTTTGCCTCATCAGGCAAAATCACCACTAAAGCTATTTTGCCTTCAGTCAAATATTATTGGTTGAAGGCAAAATAGTTATAGGAGTGCTTTCGACTCATGAGGCAAAATAGACACAGCCTTTTGGCATTTCCAAAGTTTAACAAGGCATTGTCTATTTTGCCTCATGAAGCAAAAGCACTGCTGGAGTTATTTTGCCATTAGGAGAATCTGATTGTTTGGATTGGTCAAATGACAAGGACGATACAGGATGCACTTGGATTAGCATAAAGTCCTTGTAACATGACCTAAAACCCCAAACCTGAAACCAAAACGAAAACCTAAACTCAGATTAACCTATACACACAAAACCTAACCCCAACACCCGAAACCTAAACCCAAAATTAAATCTAGACCTATATATCTAAACCTGAAACATAATCCGTAAACGTAACCCCCAAATGTAAGTCCAAAACCAATGGCTTTTCAGCATTTTTCAAGCAGTGACCGATTTTGCAACTCAATTCAACCTATCAACCCCTTCCGAAATTTTCCAGTCAGACATAGGAAATGCATTTGTGCTTGCACAATGGAAAATCACAGTGTCTAAAAAATAACGTACGATAACACTATGCTTAACAAAAATCATTTATTAAATTGATGCACATGGCAGCATCAGTGAGGGAGACCCGTTACAAATAACTCACCAGCACAACTCATTCAAAACTAGAATAACTCCCAAATTAGCTACAGCAATCAGATATCTAATTTGCAAACGCAGCACATTCTTCGGTCACAAAGTTAATCGTGTGTTGCCGAACGCAACAGCACTGTAGCGGTTTTAATCACACTGAAAACAATTTTTAATGAAAAAGTAGGCTATCAGTTTTGCAGGTAACAGTAGCGCAGCCAGAATGAGACTGAAGAGGCCATGGCCTCCACGAAACAAAATTGCTCAGATCTTTGCTGGTACTTTGTATCAGTTTTCAGCTGTTAGAAAATAAACTGAAGCGACAGTCGGACTCAAGACGACGTCAGTGACTGATGACGTCATTGACTGGCCCGTCCCGAACAAAATTATTGACCGCGCTGCTGCTAGGTGTTGCAGTTGACTGCATCACCTTGAACTACTGAGGCAAGCACAAGCGAAAGATGGCAATTCGGGGCATTAACTAACAGGAAATCAACCAGCAGCAATAGAGCTCCCTCACTGATTTCACTCTTCTACTACTAGGTTGCACTATCATCATACAGGGATAAGAGAATTACGATAATTCGCTTGTGGTGACTATCACTGTGACTTGTTATTCATGGGCACCATCTAGCGGTGAACATTTATTTACATGTGGCGCCACCTTCCGGCCGCCGCATAGGTAATCCTATTATTTTGACTTAGACAAAAAGTGGTTCGATGCACGAAATTTAAAATGTGGAAGTAATCATGAATATATTTATAAGAAGCTCTCGATACTCTAGAAAAAGGTAAACGAACCCCCGGTTGATAACCACTGTCCTAAACCCCAATTTTTTTGAAAAAGTAGCCTACATAAAAAGCATTCACACCAAAGGATCAATCTCTTCAAGCTAAGCCAAAGAAAATGGTGAGAGCAGAATCAACGAACACTCACACAACAGGCATAGACACTTACCACTCAAATACGTTCACGTTACTACTAGACCTCAACGTTGCATGTGGGCAAAGGTGGATACAGTTCGAATGGCAAAATAGTCTCAACAGAGTTTTTGCCATTGATGGCAAAATTACACTGCCGTTTAGCAATCTGTAATATCGAAACACAACTAAAATTTTTGATACATTCAGAATGATAACATTGAAACGAAAAATATTTTCTCAGTCCGATCCAGTCCTGATCCGCCAATTTTCAAAAAAATTGCAGTCCGATCCTGATCCGGCAAAAAAATGGCTTCAGTCCTCATCCAGTCCTGATCCGTGCTCATCTCTGGTATTTGCTGGCCGTAGTCCAGGCTCAAGATTTAAACAAACACGATGTACAGTCCCGACTGAGAAACTCTGCTGAACCAATCTTCACAGATTGAATACACTATAGTTATCTGTAGTCCCGAAAAGGAAACGAAAGTTTCAAAGAAGATTAAAGCATAATTATTAAATCCAATCCAAATCTACATAAATTATAAATTTCGATCCATCAAAAAAATAAATTATGAAAATTCGAATCCATCAAAAAAATAAAATCCGCAGGATTTAAATCCAGTGTAAATCGATGTTCATTTCTGGTAACAATCGCTAACCAGTAACCAGGTACGCGACGTGCTTGGACTTTGCTATGGTCGCTAGCAAGGCTGCAGTGGTTAATTGGCATATAGTCATCAGACCGTACTGCACTACAGCTATCACGAGAGGTAATTTTTTTGCCATACTAAGTTACTTCATTGTACTGTATTGTTTTGTAACTATGGGATGATTTCGTGGCCAAACAGAAACAAAAAACATTCAAAACATGTACATGTAACACAATTTCAAGGCAGTGGCTTATAGATAGCCTACGCCTGTGGATCTTGAAATAAGAAAACTTATTAATACGCCACCTGTGACGTAACAGTTACGCACGACGGGAGTGCAGTAGGCTTGGTAGAAACAAAGTAAATGTAAAAGATAAACTCTAAACCTAACCGCAGCCCAAATCTTAATGTAATGCTAACCTAACACTAACCTAATCCTAAGCTAAGCTAACCTAACCTAATCTCAACCTAACCCTAACCTAAGCTAATCCTAAGCTAACCTAATGCTAACCTTAGCAAACCTAACACTTAACCCTAAGCTAAGCTAATAGCTAACCTAACCCTAACCTAATGGTATCCTATCCCTAACCTAACACTAGCCCGTAAACGTAAAATGTAAGCCTGAAAAAAAGTAAAGAAAAAAACAAAACGAAAGTCAACAAAGTGAGATTCGAACCTAAAACCTTAGTTGCAGAAGGGTACCTTGTAAAAGGTGGAGCTCCATGAAGAGTGGTGCTTGGTTGCGGAGGTTTGATGACGTAACTGGAGTTGTTAAAAGTGATATTTTGCATTGAGCAGTGAGAACTAAACAATAGTAAAAATAATTTTTTTGCAAAAGGTGATATTACACTACGGTAAAAGAAGTCTATTCTGAAGTTTGATAATTTTTGCTTATCTGAGTTTCACAACAGTTCGGGGACAAAAAATAGGTTTCAACAGTTGTGAATGTATAAAATTTTTAAACATTGCAAACATCCATGTATTAGATGTTTGGGGAAAGCGCATATTTATTTTTAATAATAAGATATTTTTCCCTTGTTTTTTTCTGTTTATTCCTTTTGTAATGCAACTTTTTTCCACTCTGGTTACGTCATCAAACCTCCACAACCAAGCTCCGCTATTTACAGAGCTTCACCTTTTGCAGGCTGCCCTGCAGAAGGCGTAGCTCCTAACCATTACACTATACGATCCACGCAGTTTGACTGACAAACTGACCCTTTTATTTGAATTGCGTCAGGACAGGCGTATCCCTAGTCACTTCCCAATTTCAATTGTCATTATAAAATACTATAGGCTGTTGAGATAAAATGTACTGCCTATAGGTTGCAAATATAGTCGGGTTTAATCAGACCATGAAACTGTGCACAAGACAATGATATAATAGGAAGCACTGTCTGTGTCAAGCAAACAGCTTAGTTATTACATTAGGTTACAGGTGCTGTACAGTAAATAACTTTTGTTATGAAGAAAATATGTGTACTTTAATGATGCGTTGGCTTCTTGTTTGATACTGTAAGATTGCCTCTGCAGTTTTCTTAACTGACCATTGTTTGCAATGCAACATAATTCCACTACTTAATTAAGTGGTTGCCACTACTCCAAAAGTAGAAGCTTCAGCTGTTTAATCTGAAGATACAGTGTTATCTAGTCTACATGGGTACCATGTAAAGAACGTATGTCCGTTGGGGCAGATACTGTTAATGGATCTGTGATGGCATACATAACTGCCAAACCGGATTAGAAAAATACCTTGTTGCACAATAAATAAAGGTAAAGATATAATACAGCAAAATGTTTGTCAGTGCAATTTAATACAATTTTTCCCGCACATGGAATGCTAGTGAAAAGTTGTGGTTTAAATTTTTATATTTTCACAACTGTTAAAACCTAAATTGCGGTCCCACTGGAGCTTGTATACAAGAATGGAATAATGCTGGTGTTGGAGGGATGACTGCTAAAATAAAACCTAGGCTAGCAACAAACAATATTTTTACTACTGTTGTGGTGTCATTACTCCCCATAAAATATCGGTTTTCATGACTCTGGTTACACCATTTTATATCCGCAAGCAAGATCCGCTACTTATGGATATCCTTCTTTTTCAAGGTACATATTATCAACTGTCGCATGTAATATCCTTTATTCATATGAAGGGCATTTTTCACATTGCACTGGATAAGAGCTTTGTTATTTGTAGCTATTCCTCATAATTGTGTTTTTTCATGTACCATACCAAAACAATTTATTATCTATGTACACTTAAATGCGATCATTTAATTATGGGTTCTATTTTTTGTCCATCTGGAACTGGCAACCTTGTAGAGTAGTACTGTTCTTGTATTATTCTGTTATCATTACAGATATTATGTAGACATTTTAAGTATTAATTTATTATTTATCTGTTAATATTCGCATTTCTCTATGTGTGTGTCTAGGTAGCTGGATATGGCTACACAAAGTCAACTGGTATGGCTGGCTGTGGCTACATCAAAACTGAAAACCTTAACATAGACCTTAGCATAGTATAGAGATCACCCGCTGCTTGTGGCTTCATAGCCCAATATGCTCAAATGAAATCAGCTCTATGATAAGCCAGATAAGTTGTTCATGTTGTTAGTAGTTTCTGGGTTAAAACGCCGCAACTGCATTGCGGTTTCAGTCAATGTCAAGCCAGCATAAATGTAGGTTACTTTGGAGTATTGTATTCCTAAATATGCCGTTTTTATCTTGCATGTTTACAATATAAGAAAGGTAATTTGATTGTGTGAATAAGGTGGTATCAAGTATTTACAATGCAGCCTAAGGTGCTTTACTTGTGCAAGTTAATAACCAAATAAATAGCAGTAGGTGTTTCATGTGATTGTGCGTAAAGTAATCTGGTGAAAGGTGAAAATTCCTAGGTTCACAATTCTGTAAAGCTGAATTATGGTGTCAATGTCATGATGGCAATCTTAGTTGTGCGATAGGTAGATATATGTCATAAGCGAATAAAAGCAAATAAAACATTATCTTCTTTAAAACTAAATACCCTACTCCTAACCTTATTTTGTTTTTCATGTACCCAACACTTATTGGATTACTGTTTACTGCTGAACTTTTTGTAATCTGTTACTACCTTTGTCTCTTCAACCTCATTTGGTGATGCTATGTGCCAGGTGGGACATACATGCAACTGTGCTACTCTAATATCTTCCGTTGGTAATTATATTATTTCTTCGCGATTTTTGTGGATCAACACTGTTTTTTGCCCTTGCTACATTCCTTTGTTTTGTAATGTCATGTTTGCTGCTTGTTCTCTGCCTCATAACCCTTATTGTTGATTACTTCTCTCACCTGTATGCATGCCTTACCTGCTCATTTGTACATACGTTAATACTTCACCCGTTGCTTGCCCTCCATCATTTGTGTTATGTAAAGGATTGTTATGAATATGATTTTACATTTGTGTATTTGTAATATATATTGTTTCATTGAAATATCTTGGGATTATTTTGTTCATAATTGCCATGGTCCCTTTTCATTTGTTATTTTTAATTTTGGGGTATATTGCTTGCATTTCCAATTTTTGTTTGCATATGATGGTACATCACATTTGTACTACTTATGTTATATTGTGGGAAATCTGCTGTTGGTGTGTTTTCCTGTTTACTTACTTTGTTGAAAGAGTTAAACAAAACTTGGTTTAGGTGAGAAGAATATATGTTTCTATTTCATGGGTTTACGTTTTTGGAATGTAATCAGGAGTCAAAGTGTGAATTTTTAATGAGCTTCAGAGCAGGAGCTGGTGTCACTGGTTTTAGAACAGGAGCAGGAGTCAAAGAAGTGACTCCGATCACCTCTGAATTATACGCCATAGTTGATAGAGGGGCAAATGCCAAAAGTGTTACTAATACTAAAAGCCTGACTAACTCTTAACCAACTGTCAAAGTTTTCACCAGATAGCTGACTAATTGTTATCCAGCTTGAGGTTAAGACCCCAATCACATTGGAAACTTGGACAACCAGTTGCAGACCAAGCTGAGCAGTGAACTACACAGCATTCTGCATAAGTGATCTAGCATTATGCACGTTGATCAATTTCACAAACATCTTGAAGATATTAGAAGAGTAATTTACTCATTATTAGAGGCGTTTTGCATCAACATATTTCAGGAAATTTTACTGGTTTTCGTCCTTTATGAAATTTGTTTTTTCGTTGAAATTAACTTCGGGTTATTGTCAGAATTTTTCTGAAAGCAGTTCTACTTGCCTGGATTTTTATGCTTCATGTTAACTGTGATATGCCATAGAAGAAAGCTGAAATGAATGCATTAAGATATGTACAAGTCGTCAACTTTGCCAGGCTATATCTCATGATGTGGTGGTGACGTTATCACCAAATTTGGTGTGTGACCTTCTATCACCACCATAATCATTCAATGGTGTCATCAATGACGTTATCACCTGGGAAGATAGGGAGGGCGATTGTACACTAGACTCTAAAATCTATCTCACCTTCAACTATGGCTATGCAAGCTGAGTTGAATGGTTATGAAGTTGATCATGTTTCATGATCATATGACTCAGGACATAGTTAAATGTTACCTGCAGTTAAGGCCCAGGATTTCGTGGTTTCAATTCCCTTGAACTTGGTTAATATAGAAATGTGAATTTTATGTTTGAAAAGCAATAAAATCAACTCAAATGAACAAATGCAACAATTGAAAACTAAATACAAGCATATATCAATCATTCAAAGAATACTGGAAACTTATTCAACCCTAAACCTAAAACCCTAAACCCAGGGTTTTTTAAGGTGTTTTAGGGACCCAATTTGGGTCCCTAGAATTGAAAATCGGGTCCCTAGAATCAGAGAAAATATCAAAGGAAATATCTATGAAAATTAGTCGGAAATTTTCAGGTCCATACCAGGTACCTAAGATTTAAAAAAAAACTGCCTGAGCCTAAAACACTTAACCTAAAACCCTAAACCTAAGACTCTAAACACTGTCTATGGATAGAAATCTTTTCTCAGCAAAGAATCAGGCACTTTAAGATCTTCGCCTACGATGTATGCATCATTAGCTCTTATTCAAATAGAAGAAGACTCTAAACGTAAGACTCTAAACCTAAGACCCTAAACCTAAGACCCTAAACCTAAGACCCTAAACCTAAAACCCTAACCAAAAATCTTAAACATAAAACTCTATGCCTAAAACCTTATCACTGTCGAGATCACTCCATTAGTAAATGTCCACCCTTCTATTATATAAGGGCAATCTGAACGTGTTTTCTGTTAATTTCAGTTTACTTTTATGCTCCTCTTTACTTAGTTTTTTATTATATTTTTGAAGAAAAATTTGAGGATCTTATGCATACTTTTCAGATCAAATTGTTTGATGTTTAATTACTTTGAGCACAGAATCACCATGGGTTTTTCTTTAGTTAATATGCTGTTATGATGTTGGATGGAAATTCATGAACAAATAAAGTATGAAGTTGTAGTCCTACTCAAAAAAAGTTTCAATATGGCCCAGAACTATCTTCAAGCAAAATTTTAGTGTAACAAATAGATATTTTCATTTTATATTGCGATGGAAAGAACATATTTTTGCACGGTCTGATAAATGGTTTAGATGTTAGTTTTTCTGATAAATCAATGTTTTTTTTCAAAACAATGGTGGATCATTTCCTGTAACGTTTGTAAGCTGAGGTAAAACTTGTAAAAGAAATAAAACAAGCTTAGGAAATTCCTTTTTAATCATAAAGTATATTTCACTTATTTATTTGCTTTTTTCATACTATAAGACATATTTTTTGTACTTATTATTTGAAACACAAATGCAAGCAGCATGAGACTTGAATATTTGAAGCTAATTGCATGCTTGTTTCATGCAGTAACTAAAAATTGTCAGTGAATGTAATTTTTATCATCACAAGGATACCCTTTTCACTTAGAACAGCTCATCAATATTTGTTTTACGCATTGGATAAAAATATGTTGTTATTCAACTGCTTCCTTTTTTTGGTTTGAAGCAAGGCTTAGTGACTACGATTTCTTCAAAATTTGTTTCTTTGAATGCTGGAACAATGCTGTCTTTAATTAAAAATGGAGTTTTGTATGAAGTGAGTGAACAAGCACCATCACCTAGTAAAGACTTTGTGAATATGCTGATCACAACTGATGAGGTACATGCTTAGATATAATCTGGATTATTATGGTTTTGATGCTTTAAAAAGTGTAGCTCTGTTTATCTTTCCAGCTGCTTTCCAAAATGGTAAGTTTTACAGGAATCAGCATTCTACGTTTCATGGTACTTGATAAACTATTCACAATTGTGAATTGAATTCTACTGACTTTGATTGATTGCAAGCTTTGCTTGATGGAGAAAAATTTTTTTGCTTTTTAATTTAAGTATTTCTTCCGTTTACTTCATCACTTCAAAAAACCAAAGATAATTCATCAAAAATTGCTGCAAATCTAATGTTTATGGTGATTCTATTTGCTTTGTAAGTGAAAGTTTTATTAATTTTCATAAATTTAATCTATATATAAAAAGCAAAAAAATTACAGGTAGAAATTTATATGATATTATTACACTGGATAAGTATAGGTATTAAGGGAACAGGTATCAAGATTTTAGTAGACAAAGTTGGTGTTGCCTTATTCTGTCTGACCTATGACTTCATAACTGTATATTGTGTCTATATCTTGTCTTTATTCAAATCTTCAATTTTATCTGTTGAACAAATAATTATTTTAAAGCAAATAGGATGGTTGTTAAATTTAAGCACCATATACTGCTGCTAATTCGTAATGAAGTTCGTATATCATACACCAACACCTTTATCAATCATTATTCTCTAATGTAATGAGAATAATAGTCTATAAATGAGGGAAACTTTTAAGGATTCTGAGATAGTGAAGCTTAAAAACTTTTATGAAAGCTGCAGCAGCATCTTTTACTTAACAATTTCACCCACTGTTGAGTTAATTTTCAATCAAGTATGTAATTCTTCCTGTGGAATTGAAACTGCCACCTAAAATTCTCTGGTTGTGTAATATGCATTGCGTTATGGTCATGATAGACCAAACGACCAAACATGAAATTCACAGAAAAACCAAAGTATCAGGGAAATATGGCAAGGGGAGTCATCATCAAGAAAGAGTCTAAATCTTCTAGATATATAGACCATTTAACTGATCTATAGCTGGTTGAGCATTCCTTTAGGTGAGTGAGCTAGGGTATTTGACTGTTCATCTTGGAAATTTGCCTAAATGCACTCACCACAGCAAGGGTGGTTAATGTTTCGATTCTTAACTTCTATCAACATCTTAAGGCAGCAGCAGTTTGACTACTACAAACTAGCTTGTAATGTGTGGCTGGAAGGAAGGGCTCAAATTCTCCTACATATAACCCACCATTGAAGGTTGTCTTGAAGGGCAGTCATTCAAATTTCATTGACTCCCTGAGTTCACCAATCAAGTCGAAAAATGCTAATCTCAACAAAGCAGGAAAGGATGTTACAGTCTTAATAGACCAAACATTAAATTCATTGAAAGACACAAAGTACCAGGGAAATGTTGCAAGGGGAATCATAAGAGAGAGTCCAAAGCTACTAGGATAAATACCAGAACTGACCTATAGCTGATGGAGCTTTCCCTTACATGAGTTACCTAGGATATTGTCAAAGTTTGCTTGAATGCACTCACCACAGCAATAGATAAGGCTAATCTTTCAACTCCCAACTTTAATCAACATCTCCAAGGCAGCAACTTGATTGCTACAACTGTATGAGTTACAGTTGGCGTAATGTTCAGCTCAGTCTACTCTGTATTTCCAATAATAATGGCTTCAGTGATAGTAATTATGTTGTGACTTACTGTTGGTGATGTGTAGAAATTGTGCTTTGCTTAATGGCAGAACAGGTAACACTGACCAGTAAACAATATATAGCATGGCATATTACTTACCATGTTCTGCTATGTAAAGAAAACTTGCCAATTTGTTATTCGATGACATCATCCTGTGCTAATATTCTAGGTCAAAATGCACACTGATTTTCAGCTGCACCATGTAATCAAGTTATGAACCTGCTGTATTTGGTTCAGTTATTTGCAAGTAGTTGCGAGTCATTAGGTTGTGTGAAAATGCAAAGTGATGTGGTAAAATTGATTTCTGCTTCCACATAAAAATTTTAATGTCCTTGATTGTATGCTACAAACATGCATCCTAAATTGTATGTAACTCATTGCAGTTCATTTGGAGATATTGGAAGATCAACCCACAATGCTTAAGGTCTGATGTGCATATCAGTCCTTCAGAAACTAGAGCAAATCATGCTGATTTTCTCGCAGATTTTGACATACAAAGTAGGTGTAGTGTTATGATATTTATTTACATAGCATGTGTTTTGCTCGTTTTTAGTAGTTATTTTGCCACATATTGAATGTTTCATGATTTCTGATCATTGCTTAAGAGTTTCAAAGATATTTGTAAAGGTATCGGTGCCTTGTGATTTTAATTAATACACATCACCCAGTGGCTGCATATTTCTTGGTTCAGGTGTTCTAAAGTAGTTTTTCATTGTACTGTATATATCAGAACCAGGAAAATTGCTTGAAAAGGTATTTATTAAGTTTGTGAAAAATGAGGCTGCATTCGTTTTAGGAAACATACCTTATATTTTCAGATTCTATTTAAAATGATCTGTATGAAGAATTTGTAAGATGATTGTAAAATGGTAAGAGTTATTGTGTTACTATCCCAGAATGACAGTTAGGTGGTTTCAGTGCAGAAAAAATGATATTTTTAGCAATGACATAATCTTGAATGATGTTTGGAAGTAAATGAAGTTTACTTTTTTTCCAAAATTTCTGCTAAGTGGTTTGCAGTGATATATTTAAAATCAGTTAATGTGCCACCTGGTAGCAAAGGGAAAAATCAATAAAGACAATTTCTTATCTGTTGCCCTTGTTTAAAAAGTCTTGCAAGTTTCTGTTTTAATCAATCATTAAGTTTGTAAGTTTTATTTAAAAAAATGTTTTTGATCTGGTTTACATTTGACTTATAAAAATGTATCAGCGTTCAAACAGAGGGACAAAAATTGGTATCAAGGGTTTGTGAAGCTAAGTGCTGAAAAGCCTTATAATTAAAATAATGGTCAATGCAACAAACATTAGACCAGAAGTGACCACGGATCCGGAGTGCCGGAGTCAACTCTTGCAGGATTCTGCGTTTTTTTCAGACTAGGAACGGGAGTCAAAAATTAGTGGAAAACGGGACCCAGATCTGTAGACGCTTTTTATTTTGGGCAGCGGCAGGAGTCTACGTGGTCTTTATATATGTCATTGCTTAATTTTGGTTGCATTGACGGCTTATGGAGTTTCAACAGGAGTCAGACTTTCAAATTTGAAAAGATTTCGGAGCCAGATCAGGATTCAAACATTTTGGAACAAGAGCGGAGTCGGAGTCTGAAAATGTGACTCGTCCGCCTCTACGTTAGACGTATCCACATTCTACACGTTTCGGTAATATCTACTGCCATTATCAGTGTGGTGAAAAAAATGAGTGGCAGCAAACTTCCCGCATGCTTTTGTAAGCAGTAGGGGGAATAGCGCGGTTAAGAAGAAAATAAACAAACTGGCAGAATCCGTTTCTATCAGTTTGTTTATCTTCTTAACCGCGCTATTCTCCCTACTGCAAACTGATAGATAGAAACCTGTGAACTTGTGGCAGTAGTTGCATGGAGGTGCAAACCGTTATCATTTGTGTGACTTGGGATGATTGCGCGCCGGTTGTCATTGCATGCGAAGTGGTGGCTGATACAAGAAGCTGTGCTGCAGGTTAAAAATGCATGGAGGCAGCGAATAGGTGTTAGCTTTGCGCACAGGTTAGTGTTTGTGAATTGACCAAGACTCAAGAATCTCTAACCGCTGCAAAATATCACAACCTTTGCTCTCTGGGTTGCGAAAAGCAATCCGTTAATCTGGGTTATCTTACAAATCCACGTAAACCGACGAGCTTGGTGAAATGCGATGCTACAATACGCGGTCTTAAATTGCGTTGTTTTACGCAGAGTACAAGACGTAAGAACATGCGGGCCCGTAGCCAGGATTGCAATTTTTTTTAGGGGGGACTTGTAATTTTTGTTGGACATGATGTTCTATTGTTCTGTTTTTAGTAGCACAGCAATAATTTTATCGGAAAATTGCAGCGTTCGCATGATCTTGATTGTTGGACGTTATTTTATGTCAGAACAAGTAGAGACGGTGCTATAGGTATTTGGAGAAACTTTGCGGTTGTTTGATGTTCGTTATCACGGCAAGTATCTGTATTTTAGTTCGTATCTACCGACAAGGCAAATTAGAACGTTTGGGGTAATTAATTAATACATTATACAGGTGCTTGCTCTGAAAGGGAGAAATTATCTTTGGCAATTTAACGGCAGCAAAAACTGGAAATGTTCTTCGGTAGTTGGGTAAAAAATGAACCTAGCAAACAACGCATAGACTTTAGTCACATACAAGAAACGAGAATCACTTTTTGCTACAATGACCAAGGTTAACTGTCGTTAGAAAGGAAGCGACCGGTTGCCATGGAAATTCAAATTGTTCATAATGAACTTCAGGGTTACAGAAAAATTTTATGACAAAACCTCAAGCAACAAAGACAAATAAACTAAATATTAAAGAATGACGAGCGTCGACATCATCATTTGCAAGCATGTAGACCGGCAGGCCGGAAAACACCCTGTGGCCGGTGACGGAGCATAGGCAGAAATTATTACACGCATAATCTCCGATACTTCTTTCCAAAATAAGAAATCTTGCCTTTATTTGTTAGAGATGATGTTTCATTCTTTTCAAAACCAACTGACATTTACGTTCATGTGCCAAGCACCAACGAAATGAAGTAAATGAAATGAAAATCTTTAGTTCAGAACAGCTACGTCCAACCGAAATTGCTTTCTGAGCCAAAAATTTGTCACTATCTTAACCAGGGACGCACACTGAATGTGATATTAACGAGGGCCGCGCACATTGAATGACTTACTTTGATCTTAGCAAATCTAATGTACTGAAAGCGTTCGAATCCTAACTGCAAAGGTAATGACTATTTGGCACCTCTAACCACTCCCTAAGTGTGATTTCATACGCAAGTTTAGTGCCAATGGAACAAGGGTAGCAATCAGAAAACTTGTAAAATTTTTTGCACGAAGGTGTCAGTGGACTCGTGGAAATCTCCCAGCGCGCGGTACACACATGATAAAGTGGCCACCTGCATCAAAAATGTCAAATTTAAGATTATCAACATAAGGATAGGTTGTCAGTATGTAGACTACTTATGCTACAGCGAAAACCTAAATTGCGTCGAACAAAACCTTCGACAGGGCCGCATGCGACCCATGAGCCGCGGGTTGGACGTAGCTGGTTCAGAAGCTAACTTCGCTCGCAGGTGTCTGTCGATGCTTCATAGTCAGATCCACGTTGAGAAGCAAAGAACAGATTGAGTGAAGCCATTTTGTAGTCATGAAACCTTATCACCAACTTATTGCAGAACGACCAACAGGACATCAATAATAAAATCGTTTGCTCAACTGTTGTAAAATTTTGAAAACGACACCGACGTTTCCACCAATTAATAGTAGGCTTTCATCAGGGCGAATTGCAATCAGAACAGGAAAGCAATAGAAATCATCGAACTCGCGTGATTACATGACATGGCGGTACCAGGCCCGTAGCCAGGTTTTAAGGTTTGGGGGGGGGGCAAAATATATTTTTAGGATGGAAAGATTTTTGTTTTTATTATATTTTTTATTATATGTTGCTCCACGAGATAACACCACAAATCACAGATACTGTGGAAATGCACCAGTTTATTTTGTAGCGCACAGCTAAAACTCGTGATGCTTGCGTTTGCAACTCCCTGCTACTCTGCAAGGAACGTGCCATTTAGTTCCCAGGAATTTTTTATTAAATTTCAACTGTTCATTGAACATACTTATGCCACCTTGGCGACCGTTTTCATTAGAAAACAAACCTACAGGTTGGTGTTGAACACTAAGTGCTTTACGCTAAACATCATTCACATATACAGACTTGTCTGAAGCAAATGAGCATTTGGCGTGATACGCAACGAACACCGAAATAAAAGCACTTTGGAAATTTTAACGCAATATTTCGAGTTTCACCCCTACAGACAGTTGTTATTTGTTATTAAACGGACTGATACAGGATGAAACGTGTGTTTTGAATATCACTGAAATTAGTGGGAATTGACAAAGCATATTACGGATAGTCATATAACATCTTAAATGGTTTCTGGGTATCAAGATATAATCGCTACCTTGATTTGGGTAACGGCTCGAACAAGTTTGGGAACCACTGGTATACAGAGGTGACCAGATCTCTGGTGCAGTAATGTCAGAAATGACAGTGGAACGTCAAACCGGTTTTGCAAGAACATAAAACTGTTTTCTGATCAACAAAATAGACCAATCATTTTTGAAAACCTACATGAGATTACCTGAGTTCTTTTGTTTGTAAAAATCACCGAAACTTTTATTGAATAATCCACCGCAAAGTTTTGAACAAAGAATCTCGAAGCGTTTGCATTTAGACAAAGATAAAAACATAGATCCTGCATCTCTGTCCCGATATGGTGGAAGCTCTTGCACTGCCGAAAGCGTCCTCACCGTAACCTTTTTATAGCGCTGTAGTATTGGATTCTGGAAAGGTATCTTGCTGGCAACAGGTTCTGTACTCGTTTTCGCCTTCATGGTACTGAGTGTATAGCATCACTGAAAAAAGCAAAAGGTTACCCTGGGTTACCTATTTTCTCAAGTGGCTTATGTTAATCTGTAGCTGATGTCAAGCGCGTGTTTGGGGAAAAAACACTCGAATATGTGAAGGAGCTCTGCGACGGAAACTTTGACTATTTTCCGCGTCTTTCAAAGACTCTGCAAATATATATAATTTCGTTTGTGGATCTGGAAGACATTGGCAAACTTGCTCAGTCGTGCAAACATTTCCGTGAGGTAAACGTCTTGGGTGTGACGGAGGTCAACTTGAAATTCGGTGTGTATTGTTTCGTACGTAACTTTGACGACAAGTTGGTTGTCGCATCGCCAACGCTTGTCAAGCACAAATTACGATTTCCTGATTTTCTGTACGCACTCTACGAGTGCGTACAGAAAATCAGGAAATCGTAATTTGTGCTTGACAAGCGAAAGTCGTAAATCACCAATTGCTTTTGGTCAATTTGATAATGAACAGTCGTAAAGATTATTTCTGCTGGTTTACGCACGACATGCGTCATGCGCTTCGAGCAATGCTACTACCAATATATTTTTGCAAGCTTATATTTTGTCTACAAAAACAGGGCAAAATTGTTTGAAACTGGTGTCAGTGAATTCGGGAGAAATTGGTGTCAATGAATGTACGGCCTAAATAATTTCTGCAGCATTTATTTGAGTACAATTTTGTTATTTGTCTACAAAAAACCTGCAAAATTCTTTGAAATTGATGTGAATAGATTCGGGATCCCACAGTTTACTGTTACCACGAATGTTTGAGCTCAGTGCCATTGCAAGAATTCTAACAAACACAAAGCGCGCATGTAGGTTTTCCAGAAAGGGTGTGGCCTGCCTTGAAGCTTTCGACGTTTTTGAAACGCTGCGGTCAAGTGTAAAGGTCAGTCTACACTGAGGACGTGCCAGGAGTTGCCAGGCGTAATCCTTTGTATGTTTAGTTGCGTCGGGTGATTCTGCGCTAGTGCACGGCTCAGCACGGCAACTCCTGGGCGCAATGAAACAAACAAAGAATCATGCGCGGCTGCTCCTGGCACGTCCTCAGTGTAGATTGGCCTTTACTAACCCTGCTCGGTGTCAAGCGAAATTTCTGACTTCACACCATGTACCCATGCACAGAATAATATTATACATACCAAATACGCTGATAAAACTGATTATTAGGGCTTGGGGGAAACCGTGTTTAGGTAAGTGTGTCGGGTTAGGGTGAGAAAAAGAAAAATAATTGTGGTCAATTACGAAGTCCGAAAATTTTCAATGGTGAAAGTTATTCCCGTACTATAGCTTGTTGTGAGTACCTGACATCTTTCCAAATTGTTTTAATTTACACAACACATATCAAAAAGTTATTGCCAGACTTTATTTCTTTATTTTGAGAAGCAAAATAACTGAAAAACAATAACAGGTCAGAAATTTCGCTTGACACCGGATAAGATGGTTATACTGGGTGCTTGAGTGAGGCGGTACGGCCAAAGTATCTCATCGCAATAGTAAAGAACCAGTTCATCAGCTCTGAAACTAGTGTTAACATTTTTTGAATGTCGAATCACTTTTTGTAGTGGCGTAGTTCATGTCGCGCACTTAACTGCTGCGTGATGCCGTAAAACGTTTGAAAAAATCACGTAAACGTTTACAGTTTCTACCTGCTAAGTCACGTTAACGCATTTAATTTTTATGAAAAAGTTGTTTTTTTTACAAAATTTTGTTTATTTCTTTAAAGTATCGACTTCACAGATCTTCGTAATGCGTAATCTGCCCATAAAAATAACCATTATTACCAGTTCTGGTACCTATGTTTTGATCCAATCAACCGTTACCTTGCTTACGCAATGCTGTTTGTCACCTATTTTCTCAGCTTTGCGCTTCAGAACAGCTGTGGGAGCACATTGTGGAAAGGCACTGTGACACAATCACATCGGACATGAGATTGTATGCCGGAGAAGTTGGCTGGAAACAGGTTGGTTTGATTTTCGACGTTGTCAATCGAGAGCGAAGGTTAAAAAACTAGGTCGGTTTCGATTCAGCTTTCATCGCAAAAGTTCGTTGGCAGTCATTCGAATTTGTCAAAACCATGGTAAAAATGAGATCCATGCCAGTACATCCGGACTTGCCGTTTCTGGGCGTATTCGAATCAATTTCATTTCTGTAAGTGGGATCAAATCTTTTGAATAAAGGTGTAAATAGGTAAGATGTTACGCAGAAGCCAGTGACAAATGGATCATGATTTCAAGCATTGTAGAACTTTTAATACCTTTGCAGGGCGAAAGTCGTGCTTCATTTTTTATTTTATATGTCATCAGAGGTGATTATACGGTGAAAACAAAATCGGATTCCAGTATCTTTCGAAAGGTACGCTTTGTCGGCAGAGAATCAATTACTTTGATATTTACAGAGCATGTAATTGGCCGAAAAACTAGGTTTTCTCAACTCCTGCGCCAAAAATTGATCCTCTCTTTTTTGACCGCGGTTGGTGCCAGAATATGTTAAATTTTTTTCGTCATTTCCATCGTGTTAGTGCTATGCTACTGACAGTTATTTTCAGTATTCTAACTGATAATTTTGGTGGAAGTTCCATACTCCTCTGACAATCAGCAAACGTGTGGGAACCGGCTGCCCAATCGGTCTTTTCTTCATGAAGTCAAGCGAAGAAACAAGGTTCCGCCCTACATCTGACTACGCTTTGTGCATGATAGTCTCTGATGTCATACAAGGGACACACGCCCAGAGAGGCAGAAACGACCTCAGCCTTTACTTGAGTTACATCCTTCGACACTGCGTTTCGGATGTAGTTGGTTTCAGTGGCATAGCCAGCCCAAAAATTGGGGGGGGGCAAAATGTTTGATTTTAGGCGAATAACACTATTTTGCTTAGAAAAACACCTCTCAAAGCACAAAATGACTATATTTTCTAAAAATTTGGGGGGACATGGCCTCTTTGACCCCCCCTGGCTACGCCTATGGTTGGTTTACAATCACCTTGCACTAGAAACTGTCTGTTGTAATGAATGCACTCGTAAATTACTTTCACCGTTTTCATCGCAAGCGTTACTCTGCAGCCTACTCTTGTTCACGCTTTTTGTGATTAGAAAACTAAAAGTGCTTCATAATATTAACAAAAGTCATGTTTTTTGTTGCCACGTCTCAAAACACCTACCAGTATGCACTGCTGCTCCATCGTTTGAACCGTTTTTTTTCAGTTATTTTTTACAAACAAGCTGCAGTTACAAGCCAAGATGAGACGCTACAACGAGCAACGAGCTCTTATCCATGAAGGGTCCAGAGTATCAGCGTCATAATTCCAAGCAACTGCCGAAAAATAATTTTATCTGTTCATCTCGTGATGTACCAAGTTACACTGTGACCAGTTCATAATATATTTTTTAGATTTATCCAGAGACGTAAAATCTTGTTTTGTAAAAAAATCGACTAGGCGAAAATATGAAGAACCAATTTGAAATATTATAATGTTAAAGAAAACTTGAGAATTTTTCACAGCAATAACGTTCTTTGATGAGCGTATAGCCGTAATGAAAAGCTTTTTGTATGCTCCATTCAATTTGTACATTTCTCACTGTGGGTACATACGTTAGTTCGTACCTGTTCTCATAGTGGTAGAAACTCGATCTTCATGATAAGTGTTCGCGTTGTTTGCCGAGTTCAAACATTTAAATGATCGCAGCGGAGCAAACTGCTGTTAGTTTCCAAGACGTTGCAAGCAACGCAGGTGAGCCAGGCAGCTCCACCGTGTCTGTGGTGCGTGTACCCAGTAGCGTTTTTGGAACGCTTGAACACGTTGACGTGTCCGTGAGTGGATAATTTGTTTTTAGTTTGATCTTGTGTTTTTAATGATTGTCACCAAGCCAAAACGTCTTGCTTTTTGATATCTTTCGTTTACTGTGGAGTTCTCAGTCGCAATTACTTGCTGCAGAGCCGCCCAAATACTGTTGTTGCAATGAAAAGCTAGTTCCACAACTGTATTGTTTTGGTCGCGTACGATGTTTGCGTCTCTCCTGAACCACTTGTATTGCCTGCTGTCTTCCCTTGTATGCTTTCAATTTTTATATTGCGTTACATTTAACTTACGATAAATACAAGATGCTCAAGCAATTCATTGCCATGACAAATATGATGGGCGTCGGAAGGGGGGGAAGATTTTAAACATTTTCAGCAAAAAAAGGTTGTTTTCTTAGTTTCGAGTGGTTAAAATGAAATTGTGCCACCCCCTGCAAAAAATATTTTTGGTTACCCGTGGAAAATCCACTATTGGCCCCTCCCTGAAAAAAAACTTCCGACGCCCATGGGCATGGACAAATGCAGTTGCCACTATAGCTTTCGTCATTTGCATATGAAGTGGTTGGTATCGAATACAAATACGGTGAGTTACATGTTCAAATTCTCTAATTCAGCGTTTCTTAACCTTTTTCTACCTCAGCACCCCCTACCATTGGCTAACACCTGGTTACTATAATGATAAAGTAAAGACAAACGTATTCCTTTCACCGCCTCATATGTGACCTTCCCAGCACCCCCTGAAATTGATAGCACCCCAGGTTGAGAAACCCTGCTCTAATTAGTCTTGACAAGATGAGGTTGGAAGGCTTTTAAACAATTTCTTTCATGAACCCTTAAACCCAATAAAAAACCGTCAGAACTGATAGTTACTATTTTTTTCACATTTACAAACCGCACCCATTATGAAGTACAAACCGCATAAAATTACTGTCAATATACGAAAGGTGTACCTGGAGACTTTCATTGAGAAAGCGGTGCTAATTACATTAACTATCCTGTTTTGGCCATAACTTCTCAACCGCTAGTAACGCTAGGTGGCCAATCAAGGGTTGTAAAGATGCGGATTTCCATATTTTGAAAGAAAAAACAAGTAAATTACCACATGCTTTTTCTCAGGTCCTGATGACGTCATCAAAATTCCATGACATCCCCCAGTCGTGATGTTACACAAAAAAAGTTCAAAAACAAAACTTCACATTTAGACTTCACGCATTTTTAAAGAGTTCCATTAGCTACTATTAATTGGAGAAATAGTGATGATCGCCAAAAAGGTTTAGTGACGTGGTTTTCAACCTGGAGCCGCGACCGAGAGAGGTCGTGGACCAGTTTTAGAGGAATATTTTATGTACACCGCTGTGTTATATTTGCTTCATTCGAATTTTAGACGGGAGTTATAGTGATTTGTTATAATGGGGTCACGGTACAAAAAGTTTGAAAACCACTCGTTTAATGGAATGTACTACCACTTTTTGTTAACCATATATTTGATAATGGTTTAGCTTTTTTTTTTCAAAATGCGATTGTTCATAGATGTAGTCTTCAGTTGAACTTGTTAAGAATTGTTAATGAAATCACTATCAAACCGTACGACGCTTATGTGATACCCTCAAATGCCTAAGCTTTCGTCACCATGCCAAACGTATGTCATGCATGGATCATATATTCTTAGTGTTGAACGGAAAATTTGATATTTTTCCCCAGTAGTTCTCAAACTTTTTTCGTTGCGACGCCTGTGGAAACGTTTGCTGGGCTTGCGACGCACTAGCAATATGAATTTAATAAAGACACATATATTATCAAAGTTTTATTTATTGATGAAACAACAAAAAGAAATATACATCATTTAATGTGATGTGTGGGCTTGCTTACTTTAACTAGTTAATCAAATCTTGGAAGAATTTGTAAAACTACCACCCGCAGCCAGGGGCGTAACGAGGGGGGGGCAAGGGTGCACAATTACCCGGGTGCCAAATCACTGCGGGGACGCCGAAAAGTCCCAATAACGTCGCAAGTACTTTCTTCAATACAGTAGATTTGCTTCCGAAAACCTCAGGTTCGAACATGGGGGCGCCAAACTTCCTTCTCGTCCCGGGTGCCATCTAACCTCATTATGCAACTTCCAAGGCTTGGTTGTAATCACGGCCATGGCAGAAAATTCTGCTTCGCCTAAATACGACGCAGTGAAAGGAATAACAATCCGTAGCGCTTTTGTAGCCAAAGGTGGGTATTTTTTTCAAGTTAAAACATCTGTCGAATTTCCTGAAGTGTTTGAAGTACAAACATTTGTCGGATTTCGTGAAGTAAACTTTCTTTTGAGGGAATCATCACAGGGGAGTTCAATATAGCCGGTAGCGTAGCCAGCCTAAAACTTTGAGGGGAGGCAAAATATTTGATTTTAGGCGAATAGCCCTATTTTGTTTGGGGTATTGCCTCTCAAAGCACAAAACGACTATATCAAATATCTTTAAAAATTTGGGGTGCCATGATCCCCCTGGCTACGCCTATGAATAGAGCCACTTTTTCTTGTTAGGCTAAAGCAGGGTCTCCAAACTTTTCGTTCGAAGGCCACAAACTATTACACAACATTCCGAGAGCCGGACATTTTACGTAATAGTTTCGGGATTTGTTACACTCTACCAAACCAAGTTTTTGTAAAGATATTAAGTTTTCATTATTGACAAATTGTCTTCGAGGACCGGATTTGGCCCGTGGGCCGTAGTTTGGAGACCCTGAGTTTAAAGGATGATGCTGGGGTAGGTTGCAGAATCACGAATCCATTCATGAAAGGAATTCATAAATTATCCCGAAAGTATTGAGTAAATTTCGACAGGAGCTTAGACAGGCGTTGCAGAAACTTATTTTGGAAATATGAAGGCAGAATCATAAGACCTACATTTATTTCCAAGCGGGTGATTAGATAGCGGAACCAACATTTACTGTTGGGCAGCTCCTTCTTTCATCGTACATACAAGATCGATTGCAGCAGGCAGTATTGAGTCCTCAGCAATAGTGTGAGTTTTTTTAAACTGAGCAATTCTGTGCGCAACTTGGTAAGATACTAATAAAGCCTTGTGTTAAAAATTGCGTGATTGTGAAATGACGGACGTTTACTTCTTTATACCATTTACTTCCCGCAAAAAAATCCTGGGTTTATTCACGAATCGCGGAGGTGACGATGTTAAATAACGTTTAAACTTATTTGATAACATGCTCTCGATGGCCAATACCTTGCTGCAAACAACACACTAAGCTTTTTCCTCTCCGTTCTGCAAGATAAATATGAACCCCAAATCTAAATAACTGTCTTTGTACGAGATTTCTTTCATTGTCAATAGTGGATTTACGCTTAGGTTGCAACATTATTTTCCTGTTCAAATCAACTTCATAACTGACTAATGTAACCTTTTGTCTGATGCAAAGTAAATTAAAATTTGTGCAATGTGTTTATCAATAAGCAATAACAATTGGTATGATCGCACTTGAACAATATACTTGTTCTTGGGTAAAGTTATAAAACTGGACAGGATTTTACTGTTATTATTGGCTCATTGAATATAACTTCACCGAGTTTACTTTTGTGCGACGCCCTTGGAAAATTGAAACGACGCACAATATGAGAACCACGGTCTTACCCAATTTTAATTATTATATCCAAATCCTGTAGTTGCTTTCAATCTACTATCACAGGAGTTCCCAGCCATTCTCTGACCATATACCCCTTCAGCATTTCGACAGATGAGCATGTACCCTTAAAATTTTCTTATGATGAAAACGCTGTTGGAAATAGAGGAAATAAATAATATATATAAGGTTTTTAAGGCGTTTTAGGGACCCGATTCGGGTNCCTAGAATTTCAAATCGGGTCCCTAGAATCAGAGAAAATTATCATCAGGTCCCTAAAAGAGGAGAAAATCGGGTCCCTAGAATCAGATAAATCGGGTCTCTGCAGATCCATACCGGGTACCTAACATTCTCCTTAAAAAAAACTGAATATATAAACATCGTTTTCCCTTCTATTGCTAAACTTATATGTACCCCGAAGGGTACATGCACCCCAGGTTGGGAACCCCTGCACTGTCAGTCAGAGATGGATCCAGGGGGGCGATGGTCCCCCCTAAAACCTACGAAAGTAACTTTTTACCATGATTTTGTACAATTCGGAAAATAGCAGTCGCGATATAGTGTAGTGGTCACATTCGTGCCACTACATGAAATCGACAAAGTCCAAGGGGACAGCACCAGATGAATGTACTTGGTCGTAAGGCGCGGAAATTAAG
>JGI24158J21664_10001814_pt1 | contig 24829 bp, 22 predicted proteins | sample Ectturendosymbi3_FD_21664 | JGI IMG/M metagenome (IMG submission 21664) | reverse complement strand
AACTTCATCGAAACGTTTCCGATCCATGGAATGTGTAAGTAGACTGGGCATTTTTTCACTGTGTGGACCGGGTTCAAGTTGAGTTGTTGTAGTTTTCGTTTTTCCCAAACGTCTTTTCACTTTCTCATTTACTTATAATGTGATTGCAAGGTATATTTCACCCCGCGCGTTTCGATGAGTGCTTGTTTTTTGATGTGAAAATGATAAGCTTTGATAAAATAACTTTTTTGAAAAAAAACATAATTACTACGGTGAAGCTGAACACATAATTGACAGGGTCTATCCACAAAAGAAGTCAATTTCCTAATTGACCTCAGGTTTACTGGCTTTTGCGCCATCACCCCGCCAACGCAAAGTTTTAGAAAATGGCGAATGACGATATTAGTAATTCTTACCACTCAAAAGATATACTAGTCGAAGTTGGACCTTCCTCAGCGGCACCTCCTGCTAAACTTCACGAAACCATCATTAGACCAGTGGTGTTTTCGATCACAACGGAATTTGGGTTAATGAAGTTTTATTGACATAGATAACGTGTTAACACAGCGATCCATTTATGAGTAGCACGTTAATAGAGCATGCAGTCACGGTCAACCGTTTCAAATGTTTCGGTTACGGTTTAACGAGCTACCAGGTTTTTATCAAATGGCCATTGCAATGCAGCACTAACAATTTTGTAGCAATGCTTTCTCGATTTCGCAAATGAGATGGAACATTTCGGAAGTGCGATTCCAGCAGCGGTCATCTGACGGAACGACAAACTTCTAAAACAATACAAACATTTACAATCTTCGTACATATCAATCAGTTTTCTTTGTTTTACACGTTGTTAACCAACAAGTCAGAAACGGATTGTGAGAAACGCGAATATCATACGATTGTTAAATCACTAGCTACGGGCAACAGCTGAGGAAAGCGGTTTGGCGCAAGTTTTTGGTTTGATACATCTCCATACGAAGAGTAAGCATTCCACCATGTCGTGTTGACAGAACTCATACAGATGCTACGAAAATAAACTCCTTTTCAATACGTCGGAGATCATGGAAAGCTCATCATACCCAGATGCTTGTTTTCATCACTAGTACGTACGATGGTCATTACATGATACTGTGGAAAGCATATTAAATCGAGAAGAGACCTTGGATGCAGTCGATAAAAATATAGCATCCCGTTCCAGTATGAAAGGACTAAGTTGTACGAAACAGGGCAAACCATTTAAAATACACCTTCGTAAGGACGTGACATGACGCCAACGTGAACAGATCATCCCACACTTGCAAAAATATGAACATCTGAAAACAGCTGAAGCGCTGCAGATTAGAAAACAAGAGCATGCAATATATACACTGACAACCAGAAAAAACGCACTGTTACAACGCTCAGTCTCGACAAGCTTCTGATCGCAGCGCGTACTTCTGATCGCAGTCGTTCGTACAGCAGCTTGACCGGGATGACGTTTTATCGGAAATACCCACATGCTCGTCGCCACTGAAGACTGAACAGGAAAGCGGTCGCTGCGATCGGCAAAACCCACGCTGCATACTCGAACGCACCATGCAGTCACAGCAAACACCGTCACGATTATAGGAGGTAATAGATCGCCCAGTCACCGACTGGATAAAAACATGCGATATTATTTGGCCAATGCAACTCAAAGACGCTTTTTATGTGAAAGGCCGTGACACTGTAGACTCTGGCGGGTCGCATTGCACATTCCATTGCAAGAGAGCGTCGTTTTCGCAGAAATGACGCAACAATGCCTGACAAAATAATCAAGAATATCGTTCGTGGTCGTTGCTGCCTGACATTTTCGAAGTTCAGCTTTAACACTGCTATTGCCATCTTGACCGCGTTGTTTCACGCAAAACATGTCACATGACATTAAAAACTTTTAGCGCAATGTTTCGTCATAAAGGAAGCAAACAACGAACAGTATAAACAGTATATATACAAGCGTCCGACACGGTACAAATCCCAGGCGTGAGTGCAATCGGTTGTGAAAGGTTACAAGGCAGACGTGAAGAGTTATGTTATGAACTACCTGCTACATCAGGCAGGTTTGAGACGTCTGCGGTACGGCAGTACCAATGCTCTTAGCGGGATTTGTGCTTCATTGCTTTGGATATATTGACTCCGGTCAACTTCTCCACGGTCTCGGGCAACTTGGCCACGACATCCAGAACCTCCCCAGTGAGCTTCGCTGCTCCAACGTCGCCGCTTCCGGAAGACACCATGGTCACCTTCTTGGTCGAGGACAGGGGACCGGCCACCTCAGCGGCGATCTTGGGCAACGTGGACAGGACCATGTCGACCATGGCCGCTTCCTCGTACTCCTTCCAGGCGTCAGCTTTCTTCACCATCTGCTCGGCTTCCGCCTTGGCCTTGGCTTCGATGGCGAACGCCTGGGCCTCGCCCTTCATTCTAATGGCTTCGGCCTCGGCTTCCGCTTCGAGGGTGACTTTGTTGCGTTCGGCGGATGCGATCATCTCCAACCTGTTTTGGAACAATTTGTGCAGTCGGTAAAAAAGTACACTTTTTGGGGAGTAAAGCTTGTCGGAAGAACAACAGGAGTGCAGCGAACATTAGTTGCGCAGCATCCTTTCAGGTTCAGTGGCCACTTAAGCGCAACACACACGGAAACAAAGGTCGCGGTTATTAATAATTAATGCCCACCACCGCGATGCAAGGACGTCCAATAACATCTAGGGAGTAAATCGGTAGACTCCGACACAAGCAAATGGATTTTTTCAATTCTATCTAAAACTCGCCCACTGCGGCTTAACACTACGTTGCTTTTCAGCGTTGTCACTTTTTACCAAAATAGGCAAAAGTTCCTGGACTGAGCTTTTTCAAGGTGCGGGTTGAAATTTGAAGCGCATAGCTATTAAAAGGTAATACATAAAACGCAAGCATCTGCACGCTTGTCAGGACGTGTTTCTTTTTCTGCATAAAAATCAAAATACGATCGCCCACCGTCTACGGCGGGTGCCTCAGTTACCGGTATTTTTCAGCCTCTGCCGGCTTCTTCACCACCGCCTCCAGTTCTTTTTCCCGTCGCAGAATTTCCTGCTCTTGCACCTGGATCTGCTTGCTTCGCTCTTCTACTTTGATCTGCATTTCAGCGTCTTTGATCGCCTGCTTCGAAATGGCGGCCTGCAGGTCGTACGCCAGTTCCGATTCGGCTCGTTTTGTTTCAACCTGTGACGGACACGCATTTTTTAAAACCTCGGCAACAATCCATAATCAAATCCAACATATGGACGCAACGTGAAGATTAGAGCAAAAACCGATGGAAAAACTAAGATCTAAGCAATTTTTTAAGTTTTTGTTCTGTGACTCCCAAACCTCAAGGCTCGCGCATTAAAGCGTCTGCGTTAGCAGTGTTTTAAGGTCCGTGTTGAATTTGCTTTTTCAGTTAGCAGATGATGCACCTGTGAGTTAATGCAGCAGCAAGGTCCTGGAATTTCACGCCCTTTTTTCAAACCAGTTTGGTCATACAAGCAACGAAGAAGTGGGGGGAAAAATCTTAGTTGCAGATTGCAAGTACTAGTGTCGTGAGGCTTGTCACACGTAACCCCGGTAACTTTTCAGCGGATGACTAAGACCGCCATTGTTAGGAATTTCCCGAGCTACATTCAAGCGTTTCCTTAATTATCACCGAACTGTAAACTTAAACAAGCCATCACTATGGCATTGCGTCTCTCCATAAAATTACGTCAGTGTGCGCTGCAACTAACTGCAGCAGACCCAGAATTTAAAGTACCTTGCGGTGCTATTCACTCGTGATGAAAGGCAGAACAAATAGATTGATGCGCGGCCAGCTGGCAAAGCAAACACAATATTGCGTGAGCGTCATTGTTCCGTGGTCACAAGACAGTAGCTTGCAAACACCGCTAAGCTTTCATTTCTAAAATGGTCTTTGTTGCCATCTTTACCTACGGTTATGCACCATGGGTAATGATCGAGAGTGCTAGCTCACGCATAAGCAGCAGAGATGAGATTTTTGCGAAGAGTCCACGGCGTGACACTTCGCAACAAAGCGCGCATCTGTTAATTTGAAAAATCCGGAATATCAACCCACTTCCCTGAATAGAGAGATTTCAGCTATGGTGGTTCGACACGTGGGCTGCACCCACAGGAAAGCGACCCAAGACCGACAATGGACCAGGTGACGTTATTGCGTCTGCGACCTTGCTTGGTCACGTCATGGTATAGACTAGGGGTGGCCAAACCTGCTCTATGTATGCGCCGTATATGGTAAAACCCAAGTTACAAAGAGCCGCATCAGGAAAATCTGAAAACACGAATACATTTGGAATCTACGCTTCTGTGACATCGTAATTCTTTTTGGAACGACTTGCAAAAGTAATACTGTACGGCACGCTAGAAACCACAGTACCATTTTACAATATTTCTACACTTCGCAATAGAAATAAAAAACAAACAAACCATTTTTAGGAAAGTTCAAAGAGCTGCAGTTTGGCCACCCCTGGTATAGACTGTAAAGCCAGCAGAACTATCCAAGGTTGCTGAAAACCGTTGAGGTGTTTGAGTCCTCGTAGGACTGTTGGCTCCGCAACCATTCCGACAGGCAAAAAGGATGTGCATCTACACTATAACACACGCAGTAACAAAAGGCGGCGGATGCCCAGCGTCTCCGAAGCTGCACCTACTGTTTGAATGCCAATATACGTCTTGCAACTTGAACTGGTATGCGTTTCTTTAACATTAAGCCACTGCGTACAGCCCATTACAAATGCCATGGAATTTTTATTGGATTATACGAATTTAAATCTTCGTCAGCATGAAATAATATACTTTGTCAACACATTGGCTGCTTCGATTAGTAACAACTTGTGCGCAGTTTTTGGTCGGTGTGCACCTTTATCGGGCAGTTGAAATATCTAAACCGTTTTCACATGTCCTTACCTTTACATATTAGATAACACTTGTGTAATTAGAGGTCGCAATATCGGTGGCGCGAAACTTTTAACGTTTTTTGTCTTCCATCAATGCTTGCTCTGTGCTGTGTGGTATACTAATGTTTTTATCCTAGTTATTGTGCACTACTACGGATCTACATGACCCCGACCTTGGTTCGAAAACACATAAAAAACGACGATTTAGGTTTAAGGTCAATTTATGCGCTGAAACATTTTTACAACTGTTGCAGCGGGAAGTGAGAACTCGCTAAATGTAAAGTTCAAGTTTCTAAACTAACCTGAGTAGATTTATGTAATAAACCGCTGAGACATGCCGTCCCGTATTGTGAGGTAACAATAACACCGTTTACAGTTATGTTTCCGGAGTCGCGGAGGCAGCGCTAAAACCAGCAAGACGGAACATCTACAACGCCAGTAAGTTACCACTTGGACTTTGGTAAGCAATGCACGGAGATGCTTCAGATTCTTGTTGCGAGCAATATAGCTACAAATATTTGAATACATTGTTTCATTCACTAAGCTGAAACGTTGAATAAAACCATGTATTCGATCTTTGTGGCAATGTTGTTCGGAAGAACTTACCACTTTGTTTTCTCTTCCAGTAGTGCTCAGCCTACATTCTCAGGATACGCTTTCTTGTACCTCTTTGCTCGTAACAACAGACTGAACATCACAGAAAGAAATAAGGCGAGGAGAGCAGAATAAACTACTCCAACTTATTTTATGCAACTCAACGAGAATTTCTGCAACTACTTAGTGTGGGATCATAATTAGGGCAACCAAAAATCAATAAGTCAAAAATTTTTCTGCCGTTTTGAAAGTTCATGAAACGTCCACAAACCAAATTTCACGTTCATATCATGAGGGAATCTCAAGTTATTAGGTAAAAAAAAGTCAAAATCTATCATTAGGTCAAAATTTTCTTGCAGCTGAGTTTTTTTCTCTTCATCGATACTTTATTGAAACTACAACAACACATATTGATATGCTTTTGCAAGTTTAGTTGCAATTCTGTAATAACGGGTTTGCTGCGACTTCTGGCGTAATAATGCTGTTTTGCCCACATACTGGACGACTGAATAGTATGTAGGATAGGCATGGTAAGGGAAGAAATGTGGTCTTACAGTAGTCTACTGGGTTTGGTAAATGCTCAATCCATTATGCATATAGCGTTTCAATGTTATGATGTTCTCAGGTTTGACTCTACTGTAGTTATTTATGTACTTATCAATATATCATCCCCAAAGTTAAACAACCAAAAATTTAAAATTTCGAAGCATAGAGTGCATGAATATGCTTCTGGGTTAACTTCAACACCTAAGGCTGAATTATACAAACGCAAAACTTAATAGGTCAAAATAAAGTCAAAATTTGTAAATTATAAAGTCAAAATTTTCAGTTTTCAGGTCAAAAAATTGGTTTCCCTGATAATAATAAAAAATAAACTTTCACAAAAATATTTGGAAGTGTCAACTCTCTACTAAGTTTCAATTATCAAGAAGTGAAGTACAGTGCAGTGCAAGCCGTCTCTGAGATAGGTTAATTTTTTCCGCATGAAACTATCGGTCAGATTACACGTTCGCTTTCGCCAGCACGTATCAACTCAACATGGCGTGTTGCCTAATTCATTTTTGTTCACCCTGCTGCCTTCCTAGCGGAATCACATGAAAGTTGTGAAATACTGAGCCTGAATGTATTAAACGCAATTAACGCAAACAAACAGGAGACAAATGCAGCACTAGCGGTGGTGATGACTTTACCAGAACTTTTTTCTCGTAAAAGAGCAACGCTTGGCTGATCAACCCACACAACGAAGAAGTTTCATGTCAACAAGGTTTTTGCAACGAAAGGAAGCACGCATAGTACACATTCCACTTGGCCCACGCTACGGTCGTGCAGTCTGACCAGCACAAACATTCCTTTTCGAACCAAAAGCCTCGAGATAAGTGTCGGGTACTTTGGGGCCACGCACATACCAAATGCGAGCTTACGTCTTCATCCATGTCTCACCAATCGTTGCAACAGGAAAATGGGGCTTATGATTTAACTCACTTCAAGCTGCGTACTAACTCCACGGGTGGAGACCAAAACAAACAGACTAAGTGACTAGCGCAACAATGTGACTCTGCTTGTTGAATTTTAGAGAAGCGTTTCTGCAATACTCGAGCCCAGTGTACATGCGAGGCAGGACGCGAGACAAAGTAGCCCGTGACACAAGCGTATTTGACATTTGTCTCGAGCTCGGCAAGACGCAGGAAGGAATAACTCAACCAACAACTCTAGGTTGTTTTTTTTCGCTGAGACATTTCGGTCACTTTTTCGCTGAGATATTTCGGTCATTCTTTGCTGAGACATCTCGGTCATTATGCTCAGAGCTGTATTAAAACTCGCCGTAACAGCAATCACTAGCGTCATTTAAAGTCATACTTTTTCTGTATATCAGGCAGCTATGAAACGAATTTTGAAACAAAAATCGCACCCCTACGAAGTCTATAACAAAAGTTAAAAAGTCATAAAAAGTCATATTTTCCGTGTTAAGTCATAAAGTCATATTTTGCATATTTTCAACATAATTCAATAAGGAAACCATAAAAACAATCTCAAAATATCGGGTGAAACTACTATATCACTAGGTCTAAGCTGCATCCTGCCAACTGAACCCACTTGGTCACCCTGCGAGTGTTGGCAAAGACGCAGATGAACCAACTTATTTGGATGACATGTAACGCACTGCCTAAAAATTGCATGGTCTTGTTCCATGCTCCCGTAAAGTAATAAACCAATGTCCATTGTCCATGCATGCTTTAAATTTGCTTCAAACGAAATGCTGTGTATGTTTTGCTCATCTTTTGAGCTGTTTATTTTAGGAGGGCTTCGACAAACCATGGGGCTACCATATCTTATGCGTATTTTCGCTGGTAATCCTTCTTTGCACAATAGTTGTATGCTTTAGCTTAGTCATTTTGGTTTGGTCATATAAGTCATATTTTCTGAAAAATAAAATCATATTATCAAGTTTTTTAGGTCATAAAAATGGCCTTAGTAATCACCAGTCTATATTTTCAGACATTCTGACCGAATTGACTTAATTTTTTTCTGTCATTTCAAAAAATGTTCGGTTTGTGACCGAAAAAAAACAGTTTCAACTTAATCTTGGTTACAGGTGCCTTCGTAATTTGCAGCGTTACATCACTGCAGCATTGTCATAAGATCATTCTTTATCGCCAAAAAATAAAACTATTAATTCCCAACAAGTTTAACTTTCTGCTTCTGAGCAGAATGAATAGAGTCTTACCTCAATGTCATACGCAGCTTTTTTCAATTCGAAATCTCTTTTCGCTTTCGCTATCTCAGTGTCATTCTCAAAGCGGACTTTCATCTTTTCTTGATTTGCAATTGCTTCTTTGATGCCGGCATCACGTCGAGATTCTGCCTCACCAATCTTTGCATCTCGGTGAATTTGAGCAGTCCTTGTTTCACCCAGAGCTTTCAGGTACCTAGCAATGTTCGAACAAAAAATAAGCATCAGAAATAGGATGTGCGAAAAATCAAAGGACCTTAACAATTGCTAGATGCACTATTTTTGAGTGGAAGGTACGATACCCCCTTACTAGTCATATTGACAAATGACAGATAGATTTTCGACACAAATACAAAAAATTACCCCTGCATCCACAAACCCTAAACAGAAGCACACTACAACTGCAATGGCATAGGTCAGTAACACAGTTTAATTTCCTCTAGTGTGGGTAAATCGTTGGTATTTGAGTTGATCAGTTACCCAATCTTACTTTACATTAATGAATTAATACCGAATCCTATTCTGCTTTTTTCCTGCAATGCGTTCCATGTGAATACTACTAAAAAAGGTTGTCTCTTCATAAAACGAAGAGGCCCACACAATGCATATTCGTAAATCCGGCACTGGCAATCAACGTAACAGAATTTGTTACACACAAGCAACACATTTTCGCAATATCGAACCATAAGTTTATTGCCGTGCAATAGTATTAAAGCTTTCCATAAGTCCGTCGTTTACGAAACATACTTGGCATGCGATAACGATTTCCTCATCTCCACTTTGCAGCTACGTAACTTTTCTTCTATATTTCTTGTAATTAAACGACAGCTAGGTATTTTATAGTCTGGTGCTAATTCATTGATCAGCTTCTTGAAGTTTTCTCCTTCTGCCAAGCTTATCGGCCTCAAATCACCGACTATAGTGTTTATAATACATTGAGTGATTTTTTCTGAACGTTCAGGCGTTACCAATGGAGTTGTCACGGATGACGTCAATTTTCGCCGCATCGATGCAGGTTCCGAATCCGACGTGCACTCAGGTTCTCTGTCACCACCATCTGGACTTGACTGACCACTGAGGTCCACAGTAACATGTCTTGCCTTCATGTGTTTCAACAGGCTTCCTGTGCTACCCAGTAACTCATTACCTGTTTGCACACTGCAACTTTATCCAAAGATGTTAACGAGAAATGTTGCCAAACTTCCGAAGTTTTCCTTTTTTTAGACATTTCGTCTAACTGACACGTTGACAAAGCGACTGCAACAGATATCAAAAAACGCAGGAAACAATTCACTCAACGACTGACAATGCACGTGGTGAAGAAACGCAGTAAAATGCACGCGTTAAACTGAATTGCCTGCGCATGCGCAACAGCGCTAAGTTTATATGCGGTACAAAAGAAAAACGCACGTGAGGGACTGAAAAAATGTCTGAGCATCCGCGCTGAGCTTCCAGGTGGTGGTGGAAGGAAGTATGACCCTGATGTTGTGGAAGATTTAAACCAAATCCTATTACCTGGTTTAAATCAGCATTTTAGATTCGGATAGTTTAGGATCCGAATCCTTCTGGATTCGGTATGCCTAAATTCCCACCCTTAACTGCTGGTGTGAAAGCTGAGGAGCGTTGCAGAAACATGGAAGAATTTAAAAATATACAGAACAGACTTGATTTATGCATAGATGTCCACACAAACCTCGTTCATTTTCAGATTTCAAAACAGCAGCAGATAGTAAAGCATAAATTTGACTTGCATCAATTGCATATATCACAAACATTACTGCTGGAAACAGAGAAAAGTTAAACAACAGATGAGAGAAACTTGTCATATGCAATGAGCATGTTACAAGACCAGCTGAGTTCTTGAAGCTACCATTGCAGAAATGTCTCAGCAGAAATGACTGAAAGGGAACTGTTGCAGTGTTGCATGCTAGTGCGAACTAGTTACTTGGTTCCAAATTCATGATGAGTATCCCAGTATATTTTAGTTATCAGATAATGATCATTTCTATCAACACTTTTGTCCTTTAACAGCCATTTCACATCCTTAAGTATACAGCTCACAACAACAAGAGTGCCATAAGTCATAGCGTAGTAATTTCAATCTAGTACAGTACTATTAATAGTAGGTGCAGTTCAAAAACAAAAATGAGCCAACTTAGTGAGTATAACAGCCTTCCACACAGCAAAATCAATTCAACAGAATTCTAGATGTGTTGGAACTTAGTTTCTTCTTCTAACAACTTTGAAAACATCCGAATCCAAGCACTGTTTTCAAACAACTGAAAAGAAACACAATTTTCAAACCTAATCAAAGTGATGCTACAGCCAGGGACCGAGTTTGCTAAAAAACTTTGGGGGGAGAATCCTTTATTGTTGGCATTTCGATGACGTCACCATGTTCACTCGACCATCGTACGACCTTTTTGTAATGTTGGAAAAATGGGGGACACATTATGGAATTTATATATTTTGGTGGCCATGGGCCTCCCCTGGCTACGCCCATTGTAGTAGTGGGTGCTACATCTAGATATCTAGTACTTAGCACTACTTTTACTACAAAAACACATTCATTCTGAGAGTTGGGCCTATATAGACATAATTATGCTCAAAATTGTGATAATCAATTCAAATTTGGTCAGCTCCGAAATAAAATGTACTGCTAGTAATAACCACAAGACCACAGAGATCAAATCAAAAACAAAACCACAACATCTTTTGGTAAATACTAGCAGTGGCAACCAGGTGCATAGCCAGAAATTTTTAATATGATCTGCAGCATGCTTTTTGCAGCCAATATTGCAGTTGAGCCAGAAGTCATCGCAGCCACCATTATGATTGCACTTCTTATACTGCATTTACATGCTTCGGATGCACACCAACACAGCATGTTCAATCAAAGCCGAGCAAAGACTTTGCTCTGAGGCACTGACTTTTGAAGTAGGCCTTCTACAAAATTCGTGCATATGAGCAATGGATCCCGTTGTCATTTAATTTTTGAGCGATTAATTCACATATATGTAGTTGATAAACATAAACACTAGAGTCTTTCAACTCGGTTGAAAAATGTTTGGATTTTTGATCATCTGTAAGATCTTTTGGCTATGTCCTACTTATTCCGTAAAACCTTTGTAACTACCTTAAACTTAATTCATTTAAATTGTTTGATGAGACTTTGCTATATTTAACTGATTTCATTGAAATATAAAACGGAATTAAACTGTAAACACAATTGTAACCGCAATATTACAAAGCTTGTTGACCACGCTCAGCTGCATGTAAAGATAGCTTAGCACTGCACATAATTAAATTTGTGCAAGTCGCGGGCTTCTAGAAAATCAAAGTAATGCTACAACCTTTACAAATTTTTTTGATTCTATTTGAAAAAGAGCTGAGGATGCCTACATCGTAGGCGAAATATATACTCTGTAAGACCTTAAAGTGTCTGATTCTTTGCTGAGAAAGGATCTCTTTCCGTCACCTCGGGCCCCTCTTTTCCAGAGATACCATGCCCCCTTCTTAGAGCTTTGCACCACTGTTTAGTTAAAAAGTTTATGTACCACTCTAGATCCACACTTAAAGAATCTCTGAAGCAAGTCATATATTTTTCAAAATACAGCAAAAATTTTGGGAAAATGTGCCAAAGGAGGCAATTTAAGTATCCAGCCAGCAGCAAACCTTCTCCGATTTTTGTTCCTTTCGTATGTATATATATTATGTTCATGAATTTAGTTCATAAATTGAAATACGAAATAAATTTAACTTTTTGTCCACATAATCCCATATCTACCTTTTGCAATGGCGAGGTTTTGGGGCCCCTTTCTGAAATTTTAATATCCACCCCTGTGTAAGATATCTCAGTATCTGTAAGTAATGACAGTGTCAATTTCCTCAGCACTTACAAAATAAAAATCATCTTGCCACTTCCGTTTTGTTATTACTGTACAACAAAGTGGCAATTAACATCAGATGAAAGTTGAAACATTGAGCTTATGAACAGTAGGTCAGAGCCTAATATCTTGACAAAATTGATTTTTTACTTGCCAGCAAGGCAAACCATTGATGAAAATGTTAAGGCTCTACATAATTGTGATTGAACCGTCACGATACATGTCATCACAAATAACTATCTAGAATGAATGCTATTGTTGCTAAACAATGACTATGGTGCAATGAAGCCGACTTTGAAACTGAATCGCTTCTCAGCCAAAGTTTGAAAATCAAGACATATAAAATGTATATCACTGCCATATTCATGCATGTAGTTTAACTGTGCAAAAACAAAAATCTATGATATTGATTGGCTATGATGACACTGGAAACAAGGATAATATTTGTAACACCCACAGTTACCAAAAAGAACTTTGTGATGGTCTTGAAATGAAGCTAACATAACCATGAGGTGAGATACAACAAGCTGCTGCGCCAAAAACAAATGTGAAAAGTATTACTCCAATAGTTTTTACTTGCGGTCATTGATTACAAAAGGTCAGATACAAGTTAGCATTTGATCAAAACCTGAAGTAGAATAGGTTCTTTGAGGCAGTTTTGTTGATTTTCACTGAACTATTTCTTTGGCTAATACTTCAAATATTTTATTAACCTGAAAACGTCAGAATTGTGGGGGAACATTGCTCCTGTCTCCCTCCTACGTGCCTGGTGACAACCGTATTCTGATTGCAGGCTACAGACCAGTGCAGGAATTCATGATTGAACCAAGTTTATGTGCACACCAATTCAGTAATTCAAATTAACCAACACAATATTATCAAAACTCANGACAATTCAGTTTACATAGTAAATCTGTATACTGTGTCTACAGATACTGTCTAAGGAAAGAAATCCTTTCTCAGCACAGAATCAGACACTAAGATCTTACAGAGTATATATTTCACCCACAAAGTAGGCATCATCAGCTCTGCAAAGTGCATGGAGTACATTGCATGCAGTTCTTGTAATCCATAATGTGGTAAATAAGGGATTCCAGAATAAATAAACGAAGTAAATGGAACCAAACTTTTCCAGATAATCACATGATAATGTTCATTTTCCTTATTTATTCCCCTGGCTTTACACTAAGGAAATGTTTCCAACAATAATGTAACCATGAAATTTGCACAACTACATTACATTTTATACCAACATATTGGGGGGTACAAAAGATATATGTCCCCACCTTTCTAAAGTTGGGGGGACACATAGACCCCCTATAAACTCGGTCCCTGACTGCAGCACATGCACGATGCATGCCCATTTCACAGACATGAGGTAGTGTGAAACCACTGACTATGAATTAGAAGTTTGTAGTGTGTGACCAAGCATGGTGATTGGTGGCCCAACACACTCACAGAGCTGCTACACCAGGGTCTCAATCTCAAATTGTTCCAAGGGCCAAATGAGGACTTATAAAGTAAACCAAGGGCTGCATCATGACGCTGATGCAACAACAACGGTAGCTGAATCTTAGTAGAAAGAGCTTTTACATCTTATTTCCTGCGAAAGGTATGAGTTACAGGCAAATCATTACTAGCCGTCTCTACGTTTGCTTGAAAGGAACTAATTCACTCGCTGGCCGAGCACTTTCAAACACTGGAGAATACACCAGTCACCAAGTAAACCTTAATGTAAATATTTGAAATTCCCAAAGAGCATCACAGGCTGCACACAAAGCCCTCCCAGGTTGCACGTTTGAGACGATGTTACACTGTCATAAAGTAGGCAGCCCATGAACTTCCTCTGCATTGCACAACTGTCTATGGACAATGTCATAACTCCCTCCTCACTGCACTGCTGTTTGTTTTCATAATTTGTTCCCAGCTGTACCATCACAACAGGTATTTATCTTAGCTTCTACAAAACTAAACATCTTATGCACTTTATAAAAATATTGGGATTGCTTATTTTTTAAACAAAGAACACTGACAAACCAATTAACCAAGTAAACATCAAGATGAACTTCTCGTGCCGAAAATGTTGTACAGCGCCTGCATAACTTGACGTTCTGTTTAGGTTTTTACCCTTGACAGAATTCAGATAGACATGCTATTTCTTGTCAAGTGGTTCAATTTATAAACTCCATCAAGTAGGTGGGTATGTGAGTCTGAGTCTTGCAAAGTCCTGCTAAACACAGTGTTATTTGCCTGAACATTCACTCAAATTTGGACTGTTTGGTTTGAACAAAACAACCAATTACATCACACAAAACATTGATTGTGTTCAAAGAGCTCTGTCACTGAAAAAAGTAAAACACTGTTCACAGTGATGTGGACAACTTTCTATCAACCTTTGATGTACCAGAAACAAAAAACAGGCAGCACATAGTCCATAGTTTGCCCATGGTTATTCTGTACTGACAAAACTGTTATAGTGGGAAGAATTATCTTTACAAACAACGAATTGGAATGGCCACTGCTTTTCTGCTTCATTACAGTTTGTGGTGTATGCTGCAAGACAGAGAAGCAGAGCAAGAGTGCAACAAAACCAGTTGACAATCACTCACCCTTCATGATCTGTTATATCCTTCAAAGTGTAAGAAACCACAGTGATGCCCATCTGAATCAGATCAGATGAAGCAACCTCAAAAACCTGTTGTGCAAACTTTTTTCGATCTTGGTAAATTTCTTCAACTGTCATGTTGCCCATAATAGCTCTTTGGTGACCTGAAAATAAATTCATATTGCAGAGTTATTACTGGCAAAAAATAAACACAGAATTAAATAATTATCTGATTAGGAGATTAATTATTTTGTTGCTTTTAGGCCATAACTTCTGAACCCAAAATGCTAGAAAGCCAATCAAAGGCTCAGATTCTAGCCTACTTTCCAATGAAAACTTGAGTCAAGAAATTCCATCTAGCAGTTGGGGCCCAGTGCCAGATAACCTGAGCCAAAATAGCCAAACACCTACCCCACTTATGACGTCACCCACAAACTGTTTTTTTCGCTGAGACATTTTGGTCACTGAAACATTTCAGTCATTTGTCTCAGTTGTATTAAAACTCACAGTTACAGTGTTTTTAGCCTATATTTTCAGACATTCTGGTGAGTTTTTATACAACTGTGAGACAAATGACCGGAATGTTTCAGTGACCAAAATGTCTCAGCAAAAATGACCAAAATGTTTCATCGAAAAAAAACAGGGGTGAAACAACACAAAATTGGGCAAATATCTGTTACATTGTGCTAGAAAAAGTGACTTAACGCTAACGAAGTTGACTTGAAGCTAAAACACCATTGTTCAACAAAATCAATGATGGTGTATTAGCAAATTTAGCTACACTCTCAAGTACAAACCAAGTTTCATCCTACAATAATAACTAATATTCATATAGATGAAAATTCTAAGACTATACCATAAAATAAATCAAAACCAAATGTATAATATAATTGTCCAAAATTAAAGCAGCAAAGACTGACAAAAACACTGAATGTTCTTTCAAGTGCCACAACTTAACTGCAGGTGTGTTCAGCTAGACTTGGGGTAATCGTAATTGTCTATCGTAATCAATTGAACTGACTAAAAATGACATGTAATAGTAATCTACTACATTGTCACTTTAATTGTAATCGACTATTACTTTCACGGTTAAACTTGGAAATCTTCACCCTACATCACTGTGCTATGAACTGTGGTTTTGGTGGCTGGGTTTCCTCCTTTATCATCGTTATGTTTTAGGGGAGGCCATTAGCTCATCTGTGTGCGTTTAATCCAGATAATCCACTGGCAAGCACAGCATTAGTAACAAATTCTCAATTTGTTCCTGCTAGCCTTCCTGTTGGCCGCCAGAAGTAACATAGCGAGTCTAGTGAGACAGCAACAAAAAAAGAGCTTTTCTTAAAAACAAGTTGACACTTTGGCAACAGAAGAGACATTGATACAATTATGAGTAGAGGTGTTGGTTTTGTTTATATATATTCAGAGTGAATCTGTGAATGTAAGCACTGGAGTAGACTACATATATAATCAGTACAGCAATTCATGTAAATTGTTTTGGGCCATTCTGTGTCAATTCTCAGGAAGTGGTCAAGGTACCCTCTCTAAATTTCCGGAAATTTTACTCAAATTGTCATTACCCCATATGATGAACATCTACAAAATTTGAATGAAATCTGTCAAGAAATGGCCTGATTATAAAGCTTTTTAGTGGGGGGTTGTAAATGGGGGAGTAAATTATTCATATTTGGCCATGTTTAAAGGCTTATTACTGCCAAACTACATTAGTGAAGAACCCCAATTTTTCAGGGATGCTAGTAACTTCGCCAAATATTGAAAAAAAAACATTACCTACATCAGTGGTTCTCAAAGTGGTGGATATCGATCCCCAGGGGTCAATTGGACCATCCAAGGGGTCGATAAATAGTCATGGGGTCGAATGGGGATCACTGAATGGCCAGGGGGTCAATGAATAACTGCTGGGATCTTCTGGAGCAATGAAGCCTCCAATTCAAAACTATTTTTAATATGGAAAGGAATACAAACGACGTTTTTCAACAAATCAAACAAAATTAACTCTTTGGCGTCCACTTGGTTTTGAGGATTTTCGGAAAAAAACGCCTAAATGGACGTGGCTTTGCGCTGGAATTTCTCCAATTTTCTCCAGTGCGTCCAACTCAAAAAAACATGGTCCTATTCCAAAGGTTTCATGACTCTCAGTTGGAGAACACAGGGTCTAGTCCAGAAAGTAATAAAACAGTGGTGATGAAACTGCATCATAATTGCATTTTTTAAACTGCATCACAATAGTACTGTGTGGCTAAAAACAATGGCGGGTTCATAGGACTCTTTTTCTGGAATCACACTGCACCAGGTTTACCATTGAGAAGGGCTGGATAAGAAAAAAAATAGTATTTAACTGAATACAGCAACTGACAGAAACAGATAAATTTAGTTAGATTAAAATAATGCAAAGATTTTCTTTACCACATAAAAAATATTTTTGACACATGTATACACCTCAAGACAGCGAAAGATCTCTTGAGGCTATTTTCAGGACTGAAAGCAGGCCAGCTTGAAATTTCACTCTCCAAAAAAGACAATGTTTATGCATGGAAAAGTCATTACAGTCAAATGATTTTTTTAAGTACAAAGTGAGAAACAAAAGAAAGGCAAGTTAAAAGAGAAAGTCAATGCAGATTAGGAGTTTGTTTGTTGAACCAGTTACCAATGCACCACTAAGTAATCATTTAAAGTTTCCTAAGTACTACAGATAAGAGTAAAGCTGAAGACATAAAAGTGATTGAGGAGTAAATGTGGGAAAATTTTTGCTGTTTATTTTTAAACCAAGCTTTAAAGCCGACTACTGGGAACAACTTTAAAAAGTTTTCTTTGAGGATATTGATGATAAAACAACAAGTATGGAAATAAACAATTTGCACAAAAGTGAGAGTACAACTATTACAAGTCGCTTGTAGTTGGATTGGCCCACTGTGAAAGTATGGGTATTCTCTTCCATGCATCAAGTATTGCTTTCATGGTCCAGACCAGAAAATAGTTAGATGCAGGCAGAGGAAAGGTTTGTTTAATTTTTAAAGGAGAGCATGGTGTCCAAAAAGTTTGCTGACCTCTGCAAGTTTCTAAAATAGTACCGATGACCTGCTCACGACTGCTTGAACTGAAGTGATCATTGTAATCTACTGTTTTTACATGAAAGCATGCTGTGAATAAATCATTGCAAGTCTACATTATGGCTAAATGTTTCTGCAAAAATGTGGATGACTTTTAATGTACAGAATACAAGCAAATCTGGATGAAAAAGCAATAGTTTTTTTAACCCAGAAAAAGTTTTTTTACCCCTTCGCTTGGGTAAAAAAACTAATGCTATTTTATTATAATTTTTCTTTGGCAAAAGATAACAAACAAATTTCAATGTCACAATATACTTTGGCATGGGGGCTACCTTCTGTCGAAAGACCAAGAAAATGCCTTAGCTTGTTTTAGAGATATTGCAAACTTAAAATTTTTGATTGTTTTTTACCCATTTGACTAAATTAATAAAAAAAACTCAATGAATCCAGTTAGCTTTTGTCAACCATTGACATTTTGTCCAATAGACAGATGCATAGGTATATTGGCATTACAGTTCATTTCATTTCAAATGAAAACCTACACAATGCTATGCTGTGCTTGCAGACAACCCAAGACATTACACAGCTGAAAATATGATGCATTTTTGAAGTTACTAACACATGACTTTTCAGCATTGCTGCACAAAAGTTTATTGTAAGCCTGATAGATGTCGTTTGGCTTACAAAATGTTTGAAGCATTGATGTTCATCCACTGTAAAAAACATTTTTTTAAATGATTACTCTTGTTTATATAATCAATATTTAAAGTGTTTGTTGCAGTGGTGTAACAGATAGGGTGCAAGGGGCAAGTTTTCCTTCCCTGGCAAGGGTTAAATGTAAAAAACAAACCCCCACTTGACTTACATTTCGGTTTTAGTATTATCTTGATTTTTGTCGTTTTTTTTGCATTTTTGGCCAGTTTTAGAGGTGCATACTGGTCATTGGCAATGACACTCACTCCAAACACTTCAGCAAAAATTAATCCTAACCTTAAGAATTGCAAGCATGTGGTCATAGCACAAAGACGTACAAACGCTTTTGAATTGCATTAACAAGCAGCCAATTTGTTTAAAGAAAGCTAAGACCACTGGATCGTCCAATGCTATATAAAAATTAATGATGTTCCAACTGCATTTGCAAAAATTCAAATCAGTTCAAAATACAGTAAAGTTAGTTCATTAACCAGTTGACCAAACGATGCTAACTATCAGGTATGCATGATAACAGTACAATAACAACAAAAAGTGTTGGCCAAGTATCGTTAAATAAATGCAAATTTTTGGAAAAGCGTTTCAACTTTTGAACAAATGTCTTGTGTTTTGAGCAAGAACATTACTTTCAATGTAATCGTAATCGATTACATTGTTATTTTGTAATCATGATCAAGCATGTGGCAAGTAACCATAAATCGATCACATTTGTGATGTAATCGCCCCATGTCTGGCTGCAGCACTTTTAGGCACAATGACTGTTGTACCAGGCAACAACACGATATTAGGATAACTCACAGGCACCTTGAACCCTTCTTTGCAACCTCCAATGACCTTAAGTAATGAAGACTCCAACATACCTTCTAGTGTTTCAAGAGCAATCTGATGTATTTGGCTTTCAGTTTTTCCCAAAAACTGCATGCAAGCATTGGCAAGCATGTCTTGATTTTGACCTTGAATCTTGACTTGTGCTACGCCAATGCATGATATGGGAACACCCTTGGATGTGTTGACTTCATTGCTGTGAATCTGGAGAGTCATGGTGTTTAAAGATATCCTTTGAAGTTGTTGAATAACTGGCCATACCCACACTCTTCCACCAGGTACCATCAGAGGGCGACTGTAGCCACAGCCAGCTACAACCATAGCTTCATTCGGACCACAAGTTTCAAACCCCATGACTAAAAGTTTATCGACTGTAGAGTAACACAATGGTATTAAGCTGTGCAACAACCCATACACAAACAGTATGTTACGCTCAGTGGTGCATCTATCCTGGAAAAGAGGGGTCTGTTGCAGAAGGGGAGCTTTTGATATCACTTTTCAGCATAAATCTACACTTTGTCTTAAGACTAGAAATCGACCGATGAATTCTGTGATGTTGCCAAAGTATTATATCGGAAAAATTCTGCCGATATACAGTATATCGGCAACATTTGCTCATAAAAGCTGCTACGCTAGTTTTCTGCATGGAGTGTTCGGAAGCCCAAGTTCCTGCTTCGTGTATGATTAATTAACGCAAATTCTCTGTACTGTTCCTTACGATGCACAGCTTGCCAACTGCATCAAGTAGTGCACACTATTCAGACCACTCCGCAGTGGTCCCAATAAACCAGTCTATGACGTAACATTCATTCCCAGGTTTCGGCAGTAAGCAGATGGCTGCCTGCGAACAACTCTGTGGTTTTTGACATCTTAGTGACCCAGGTTTGNGCAGAATTCCATGTTATATGCTTCTTCATCACATTGAAGCATTGTCTTTCAACTGCGGTTTGAGTGCTGCAAAATATCGGCATNGGTTGTCGGAAATGAAAAATAACAACATCGGTATCGGCCCAAAAAAGCCTTATCGATCGAGCTCTACCTAAAATCCAACCAATCAAACTTGATTAGTAGGGCTAATAGCCTAGCGCAACTGACTCTTTGCAGTACATAGGGTATTAATCTTACTGTCGAAACACACAAGGAAAGATTTCCAAATTATCATTGCTTTTGGTCACAGTGCATTTATTACATCACAATCAATATTTGTTCCTACAATCAATATTTGTTCCTATAAACATGGTGCTGAAAAGATACTTAGCTTGTCAAACATTCAGCAAATGTCAGATATACAGCAATGAGAGCTGTTTATCTATGCGTACATACACTTATAAAATCGATGCTGACAATCAGCTGCACAACTGCGCTGTCTATCAAAGATGGCAGTGTTATAACTATATTAGCAAAATCACTGTGGACAAGAACAATTGAGTTGCAATTGCTCTGATGATTTTACATAAAAAAAAATGTAAAAGTGACTTACTTGAAATCAATATAGGACATTTTGCACAGAAAACAACATCGTCAACTGCTCAATTCTAGAAAAGCCATTTTCGAAATACTACCCTTACAGATATTTTGTTCAGATAATGCAACCACAATTTCTGAGGCTAGCTGTTGTGCCTTTCATTATAACAAATTTCTTGTAAAAATGTAGCTGAAGTTGAAACAAACCCGTATTACTTGGCGTGACGCTGAGGAAGGCCTAAACTTATTTGATTTAGTGATAACTTATTAGGTGTAAACAGCAGATAAAATTTAGGCTGAAACTGCGAAACAAAACAATCGTGATATAACAGTGTCCTCTCACCATGAAGTGAAATATTACAAAACAGCTCTGGGTATGCGTGGCAATGTACGAGCTTCTGACAGCTTTGCTTGCATTGGAGTTGGCACTGCCGAAGTAGGAAATTCCGAAACACGTGCGTTCAATGCAATATCAATTTAAAGTGTTCAAAAAGGTGAATTGTTTCATGTCATTGCGCAGGCGCCATTTAGACAAGGCTGGGACTTGTTGTTTCGTAATAGTACTACGCAACATTAGAAGGGAAATGTAGGCTATTGCTTGTTCCAACCACCCGCATTAGAGACCTGCAGATACGCTTTGTGGGAATGCATATAAAAACGCACTGTAGCTAACACGATTTTATAAAACCTATAAAAAATGTTTTTGAAAGAGATATCTATGGCACTAAAGAGGTTTTGTTTTTTCCATTTTTAATATGATACTGTTGTGATCCAAGAGCCTGAAGGGAAAGTGTGCAAAGCATCACACTGGAGCAGAAAGCATCAACCGAGATCACACAACATGCTCACTCTATTACTGCTTGTTTGTGCCACACAGATATAGGTGCTATTCTTAGGATTCATCCTGCCCATGGTGCATCACGCATGCGACCCTGCAACAACCAAGCAGCCTCAACATCTGTTTTGTAATGTGCTATTCAGCTAAGTTACCACTTTTTCTGCTGACTTTGAAATGGCAACTTGGGTGAATTCCGCAGTAGCGAGGAATAAGGCTGTTTGTTTTACAATGAGCCCTTAACACTTTCCCACCTGGGTTTCTTTCAAGCGGTTCGCAAGAAAATAGCCGGACCGCACATGGCTTTGCACAGGAATAAGCGCTACAGACCCGGTCAAAAGCTCAAAAGACTCGGCAAGTCTTGTAGCTTGCACTCAAGAAAATATTCTTTTTTAGTGGGTGATGTCATGAGTGGAGGACTTTTAGGCCACCTTGGCCCACTTCACCTGGCCCTGGGCCCAAACTGCTAGATGGTAGTATTTTGCTGAAGTTTTTATTGGAAACTAAGTTACAATACGGGTCTTTTGATACTTCGGATGACTTGCTAAGGTTTCAGGTTGAAAAGTTATGATCTAAAGTAATAAAAATATTTGACTAATTAGTTAATTAGATAATTATTTTGTTTGTTTAAGATCATAACTTTTGAACCAGAAACACTAGAAAGTCGATCAAAGGCCCAAAAGATTCGGACTCGAGCCTAGTTTCCAATGAAAACTTTAGCGAAATACTTTGGCCTAGCGATTGGGCCCTAGGCCAGGTAACATGAGCCAAAATGACCCCAAAACTACTTCACTTATGGTATCACTCACAAAAAATCCACAACCCCCAACCAAAAAAAATTTTTGGAGTACAGACTAGAAGACTAGCCGATCCGTTTGAGCCCTTGAACAGCTCTCTAGCGCAATCGGCGGAGGAACTATGGCATTGGTAAGGCAACTGACAACTGCTGGTTTTAGGCCGATTTTAAAGTACGAATATATCATACCCCAGCTGTCAAAGTGTTGAGAACCAGATTCAAATTACAGATTTTTTAATAAGTAATTGTTTTCACATAACCCTACATGTCCTCAGACCTGAAGAATAAGATGATGTTAAATTTATTTTCCATTTAAAAAATTTGCTGATGGATTCAACTCAGTCGCATTTGTGGAAACTAGTCACTATACTTGAATAGAGGTGTGCAAGTTTTAATCATTGCAAAGTAGGAGGATGACCGGTGGCTTCACATGGCCCTCCCTGTTACAACATTGCTTGAAATGTCAACCAAACCTGTCACTATGAGAGCAACCACTGCTACTTGTGCTGAATGTCTTCAGAGCGGGCTGGGTAGGGAAAAGCAAGACACGGCAGCAGAGATGCTGCACAAGATGACCGATGACCCTGCATACTCCAGCTCAACACCCGAGGCGCTCACTGCAAACATGATCAGCGTTATTGAGTACCTAGCCTATAAAAACAATGCATTCATCATCATCCTATAGGAGACACACTGCACAACCTCAGACAAGCTAGTGATTCCCAACTTCTTACTAGCTGGGTCAGCCCTCACCAGGGAACACGACCTTGCCACATCTGTCCACGAGCGGTTGGCATGGACACTGGTTGATTAGTCTCCAGAGCAATCATAGATGTCACAGGATACAAGATCAGCAACACACGCTTGTGACTTCCCACTCAACCAAATATTGACAACCTCTCCACTCAACCAAACATTGACATATGCAAACCATGGTATTTATGTAGCAATTTGTGTTGTTTGCCACAAACAATATGTGGGGCAAACCAAGAACAAATTTTCCACGAGATGGTCATCGCACAGCAGTAATTGGAACAGACCCAATTGTGAAATTGATGAATATAACAAAGATAAAGTGGCCTTGTTGCGACACTTTTCAGAGTTCCATAGCAACATAAACAGACCGCAGATGCATGAGGCTTACACCGTTATTTTGTTGAAGAACCTAATTCCCTTTCTTTAGATTTATGTGAAGATAAGTGGTATCACAAACTTAACGCACAAATTGATATTCAAAACATCATCATCCCACTCATTTCATAATCATTTCATTTCTCTGCCGCTGAATGCTGATGTACTTCAATTCTAAAGACCGTTTTGTGTTTCACTTTTTGTGGCCAGTTTGCAGGTGTTTTTGTTTGTGTCACTCAGACCTTTTCCATCATGCCCACAGAGGCTTGGTTGCTACAGCGACCAAAATGCACGTTGAATAATTCATAACGCTTGTTGTTTCAAGTCACTTACGAAGCCTCGTTCTGTGAATTGTTACTCTTATCAGAAAGCGACTTCTCCCTTGGTGTTAATCGTTAACTGGCGTTGAGTTTTAGTAACTTTTTATCGTTTATGCAGTAAGTTTTGAGGCTTCAGCCCTTGCATGTAGTTTAGCAAGACCTTTGGTTTTGTTTTATTTATCGCAGTTGGGTATGCGCGTTTTCTTCATTGCAGTCTTGAGGTTGTTTATTTTCTCTGACCTTGTGTTGGCCTTTCTACATTTCACACCTGTTATTGCTTGCAGATGATAGGACTGACGATGCATAGTGTTACATGAAATCGATTTCTTATTAAAAATTTGTGATTGATTCCTTGCTTCTTTCACTTGTGGAGTGACGTTACTTGAATATAGATATGCACAAGTTTGAATCATTGCAAAAAGATGAAAACAGAGCCCAGTCTGCTGATTTCTCTAAAGCTATAGAAAATGTATAGCTTTTTCTTGTCTCTCATCATTTGTAATTTCATGACCACTCATGGTTTTACCCAAAACTTATGTAACATTCAGTACTTGAACTTAAAACTCTTGCAACGATGTTTAACTCGTTGGCTGCTGGTCTACGGTATATTCGTACTTCGATTTCGGTCTAAAAAACAGCAGTTTTCAGTTGCCTTACCAACGCCATAGCTCCTCCACTAATTGCGCTAGAGAGCTGTTCAACGGCTAAAACGGATCGGCCAATCTATTAGATTGCACTTGAAAAAAAATTTTTTGGTTGAGGATGCGGATTGTTTGTGAGTGACGTCATAAGTGAAGTAGTTTTAGGGTCATTTTGGCTCACGTTGCCTGGCCTAGGGCCCAATCACTAGGCCAAAGTGTTTCGCTGAAGTTTTCATTAGAAACTAGGCTCGAGTCCGAGTCTTTTGAGCCTTTGATCAACTTTCTAGCGTTTCTGGTTCAAA
>JGI24158J21664_10001813_pt1 | contig 24870 bp, 18 predicted proteins | sample Ectturendosymbi3_FD_21664 | JGI IMG/M metagenome (IMG submission 21664) | reverse complement strand
TTTGGTAAATCCAAACTGGCCGCCGCTACCCGACTGCTATTGTCAAAAGACCGATGTCTTGTGCAGTCCTGTAGTACTCTGCCCAGAATAAGAGGTCACTAAGGTGAAATACCACCTGGCTTGATTTCTTAAGGACCGATACAAGCCAAAAACTAAACAACCCAACATTCTGTTTAAACCACAGACGAATGACGGTGACTTGTTTAAAAGAAAGTTGACCAGAAGACGGAGCGCCGTTCTCTGGACCATGGAGATGGTTGGAGAAGGGACTCCTGTCGCTTTGGGACAACTTGATACTCTAAAAAGTAGAAAAGTCACCGTGACTAAGCTTCTCGTATCAATACAATACTCTGTGGTAGTTCCACCGAATTGAATTTCGGAAGTAAGATTACGTGATGAAAATGGCGCGAACTTTTCACGATAAGAATGACAAAAGGAAAAAAGGGCGTTGGTTAACATGAGCTTTGCATCAACGGCCACGATTCAGAGACAGTTGAGCATGCAGCATTTGTGTAGCCTTTGAATGTATTAAAATATCCCAATGTAATAACAGTTAGTCAGTGTTTGAAGTTTATATGAATGTATTGCTGTCGTCTATTCCAGTCTGAGAGTCGAAGTACTGGAAAACCACTTCACTCGGTGAGTTATGTGTATTGTATTGCTTTATAATAAAAGACAATGATTTAATACTTATAGAATTGGTGTTTTTCATGCAAGGATGTGCACTTGAGTTTCTGCGCATCTTACCAGTGGAGTAAACTTTGAAGCAGAAACTGCCAAGATTTTAGACACTGAAGGTCTCCAAAGTGTATAATTTTCAAACTACCTCATTTCAAACATCTTAAACTAATAAACTGTCAAACAAGAGCTTTCCATATCACAATTTTGAAGAGGTTTGTCCTTCTATATAGCATCCAAACAACAAAAAAATATTGGAAGCATAGCACGTACAAAACATTTAGCTCAAACTGGAGACTATCAGGTGCGAAAGAATACTTGGAGAAAGGGAAATTGTGTATAACTCGCTTCTTTACAAGGTTGAAATGAGACTACGCATTGGTATCTCCCGCAAGAAGAAACAAGCAACAGCTTATTATGCAAAGGGATCTGCACGTACGCCCAAATATGTTTTTACACACAATCGACATCGAAAAATGCTGTTGACTGCTTGCAAACCTTTAGCCATGAAAATAATTTAATGTTCCTGGGAATCCAAAATGTACCTTGCTGCTGCTGCTTTTGGATATTGTACGGCAAACACTGTAACCCCAAATTTCATAAAAATAAAATAAAACCTAACAAAATATCCTGACGTAATTCTTTCCACACAATTTCAACCTCAGAGGATTCCTTACCTAAAATATTTGATTCGTCATTCGTAACTGAAAGTGTAGACTTGATGTAAATCTCAAACATGAACGACAGTAAAACGAAGACCACATCTCCGTCAATCCAGCAAGCGTGTCAACCATATACACACTCGCTCGCAATCAATATACGGTAAAATGATAGTCCTCTCTGATAATGCAGTTAATTTGATCGAAACAGGTCGCAACGGCGAAATCCGAGGGTCCGTTCCGCCACGGGTCAAAAATCACAATGCATTTTTTGTTTCAAGTTGGGACTTGTTCTAGTTAATGAGCAGACACGAAGTCCATAGTATGAACTCACACATTCTGCAGAACGCATGTCGATAAAAACAGAGAAAACAGAACGTAGTACAGAGGTTGGAGCCGGCGGAATCACAGGATTACAGACACTTTTTCCAACTGCATCGAAGAAAAACTTTTGGACAAATCCGCTAGTGGCCACCCTCTGGAAAAATTCCTTCCGCCACCCATACACACAAGCATGTAAAATTACACCATTTTTGTGAAACATTTTGTTGCATTGGGCTATACAATCTGGCAACACTGTTCAACAACACCAATGCGATACGCAATCCATACCAGAGGTTTACAGGATCCGGATTTCAGGACTCGAGTCCGGCAGGATTCAGCACATTTTGAACAAACCGGATCGAATCCGGGCGCCGGTTCTATTCAAGTTTCCGGATCAGGATTTTCAAATTTATTTTTTTCAGAATTTGACGCTAACACAATCATAAAAAGAATTTTTGAAAAGATCTAAAGGATGTAATGTAGTTTCATATCAACTGCAAATGTGTGAAAAAGGCACTGTTACACCGGACGTGTCGTGTACTGCAGGGCACCAGTCCACCACCATAGCATCCCATCAGTCCACTATCAGGCTCAATACAAAGTGATGTCAAGTTACATTTGTAAATTGTGAGTTGTCGAGGTTAGAGATGTGGTGTTGCTGTGTCTATTTTGCTGTTATATCCATTTTAGTGTGCATCAATATCAGTTAGTGCCTATTTACTTATCGGTTAGGGCTTAATCATCAGTTACTGTTAGTCGACGTAGCAAGTCTAGCAAGCTTAAGTTGTTTTGTAAATAGAAGTTTAATTGGTAATTGTTGCAGTCCTCTTCTAAAGAAGACCACAACACATTTAGGACAACTCCCCAAGAGCACTGATGAAGTTGGCCGGAGTGTCCAAGGCACGCCCAAGTTAGCAATTAAGAAACTTAGACCCGCCCGTTTCGCTCAACCCGCTCAGTTATCACAATAGGATTGTATTCACTCAACGTTGTATTATTATAGCTTTAAGTACTGCGAGGTTACGAGAATGTATTCCGAAACAACAGGGGTTGTACATGTATTAAAATGTATAATTAACGTTACTGTAAACAACAGGGGTAAATGACAATTCAATTCTTTTCATGGAGGCGAGAGCAACCCAAATTGTCTACCACATCATGGCCACTAAACCATGAATCTCTACTGGGTAGTAGGATCACCTGATATACCCCATCAGAATAAACCCGCTTAGTATGCCCACGGTGGAGTTTAGCTGCTAAGCCTGGTATTCCCATAACTGACTTCCGGTCTCAGATCGCTCTGGTTTTGTTAGCCCGTCGAGGATTCCCCGTTAATTGAAAATTCCGGTCTTCTCGATTCTTATTGGTCGAAAATCGAACATCGCGTGACGAGGTACGAAGTTGCGTTTCGTCGGCGTCCGTAATAGTGACATCGGTATTCGCGTCTAGCTGTTCGCCGGAATTCGAGGGCGTTTGGTTATGTGTAGTTTTATTTTTCCAAGTCTGTGTTTGGCAAAGCTTTGCTTTTCGGAAAGGAAGAGGCTATTGAATTGGTACGGGGAGAGTGATTTGGTTAGAATAAAATGCTGACTTTGTCACCTTAACAGCACTGCTGTCATGTGGGAATGTAGCGAATGCGTCTATGTCTGCTGTGTGAATGGTTTTTCGGTTCGACGCTCACCTTGGCGCCTTTTGTTTTGGTAACAGCATAATGCAGGGGTCACCAAACGTTTTAAAACTGCGAGCTACTTCTTGTGTACCAATTAATGCTTGGGGCAACTAGTGTGATACACACTTCTGAAATAAAAATTTTGCTCAACTTAGCTTCAGTTATTTCATTATTGATATTCGTGAATGTGAAGACATTGATCAAGCTAATGTTATTTTCAGAACAGGCCTCTGGGCGACCTACTTGGTCCTTGCGGGTGACCTGGTGCCTGCGGGCACCACGTTGGTGACCCCTGGTTTAATGGTTGCACTTGTCAAGGGACCACTTTTTTATTTCTTCAAATGTTTCCAGACCTTTGCGTTCAGATTTACAGTTTAGGTTTAGGTTTAGGGGTTAGGTTTAGGGTTAAGTACATTAATACCAAACCTAGTGCACTCTGCTACACACTCATCGTGTGTTACTGTCACGTTACAGGTGACGGATGAATAATTTTTCAAATACGACGGGCCACTATCCTGTAGCCACTACGGACCTTTTAGAAACAAAAATTTTGAATAGTTGCACATTGATTATCAGATATGTAAACAGGATTTTCAGGATTCGGATTTCATAGTTGTGTTGCAAACAGGATTCGAAACAGGATCAGGACTCCTACCTCTTGAAACAGGACTGGAGTCGGACTCGAAAAAACTTGAGTCTGAACGAACACCTCTCATCCATACTAGCCAGAGAGACAGACTGTGCACCGTGTATTCTGCCAAACAAGTACGAAATCCTGCCAAATTATAAATAATATATTTGAAATAATATCGAAAAAACACTGCCAAAAATCTGCAAATTTTTTCAATAAACGATTTTCTATAACACTAGACCCAATACTAATTGTGTTACTTAAACGTACGATATTGAGGCAAAACTTGAAGTTTATAAGTGGGGGGGGGCTAGGCCCATGCGGGCCCCCGGTTCCGACACCAATGCTGACGACCTCAATGTACTTCGGGTACGTGTGGCCACGCCTTTAGGGTTTGGTGTTTAGGTAAATGTCTCAATGTGAGGTCTAAGATTAAGTCCAATTTATTTCAGTGGTTATAGTTATTCCCGTACTGCAGCTTGTTGTGGGTATCTGACATCTAACCAAAAAACAATTTACACAACACACATCAGGGTTGAGACCGGACCCGGAGTACAGGAGTCGACTCTGGCTGGATTCTGCTTTTTTCCTTCGGACCCGGATCCGGAGTCAAAAATTTGTAAAAAAAACGGACCAAGAGTAACTTTTCAATTTCGGCACTAGCAGGAGTCTGTATGGTCATTTCTTAAGTAAAAACATGGGTAAATTACAGTTGGATTGATGATTGCAGCTGGAATCTGAACAGGAGTCGGATTCTCAAAATTGAAAAATTGACGGATTCGGATCCGGATCCGGATTCAAAAATTTTGGAACTGGAGNAGAGTCGGAGTCTTAAAAAATGACTCCGGCCACCTCTGACACACATCAAAAAAGTAATTGCCAAATTTTATTCCTTNACTCAGAGAAGCAAAATAATTGACAACAAATAATAGGTCACATATTTCGCAGAGGTCAGGAATTTCGNTTGACACCGGTTTTGGTGTACTAGCCCCATGTTTGTTTTTTGTTGATGTTCCTGTGTATTATAATGTTTTATACTGGCGGATAAAGCTCAATTCAATACAATGACGTTTATAAAATGCATGCAGACTTCTGCTACTACCAAAAATAAAAAGTGCTCCTGACGGGCTCCAATTTTTCACAAAAAACGTAGAATCTTGCCGGAAGTCGAATCCTTATTCGTGGCCACTTCTCCTGGACACCGAAGGTGGTCGCACTGGTCGGTGTCATATTTTCAGAATTTGACACCGCTCTTGTTCCAAAATTTTTGAATCTGGATCCGGGTCCCGCTTCGAACATTTTTCAAATTTGTCAAGCCGGCTCCTTTCCAAATTATGGCTACCATCGGTCAGAGGTGAGCATTAGACTGGAATTGGATTGGACGTGAACTAGATTATAGCAAATTTTGTTAAAACTGGATTGTGTAGCAGTCACGCTAGTGCGACCGCTACATGTGAGCAAAGACGGCCAAAGCAAGGAGAAGGAAAAGACCAAGCAAGTGACACTTATAAGTGACTTCCATGCACATGGAAGTAAGAGCTCTCTTTGGCCGATTCGTCTGGCGCGGTTTAACATCGATGACATCACAATCCATCCTTCCAATCCATCCTTCCCGAGGTTCAAGGATGAAACCCACAGTGAAGGTGTGTGAACACAACTGGGTCGCACATGCTTCAATGGTGCCCGATAAAGGACACCTCCTTGAGGAGCTGGGATGGATGACGTGCCTCGCATGGAAAAAGCAACAAAAAGAAGAGATGAAGAGATAAAGAAGACAAAGGTTCAACGTACAGAAGCCAAATGAAGCATGACACGCACGTCATCGGACCTGGCTGGACTCTTGATATCAATTGGCAAGATAGTTCAAAGAGAAGAGAGTGGACAATCCAAAGACTTCGTGGAAGGAAAGTGATGTAGCAGTCACGCTAGTGTGTCAGCAAAGACAGCCAAAGCAAGGAGAAGGGAAAGACCAAGCAAACGACACTTATAAGTGACTTCCATGCGCGTGGAAATAAGAGCTCTCTTTGCCCGATTCGTCTGGCGCGAAGTTAACATCGATGATGTCACAATCCATCCTTCCCGAGGTTCGAGGATGAAGCCCACACTGAAGGTGTGTGAACACAACCGGGTCGCACATGCTTCAATTGGATCCAGAGTATAAATCTCTAAGAAATTTAGAATCAAGACTGGACTTGGACTGAGTTAACGAAACAATGGGGCATTTTGTTGTGAAAACGATGCATTTTTCATATTTTTTGGACCTCATTTGGAATTGGACTTTATATTTGCAAACTCTTTTGAACTGTGGTTGGACGTGGACTGAGTTTTGAAAAATCCGGTCTGGAACTGAATCACAAATAATGAAAGTCCGTACTCTGTGCGTGTGCATATGTCATGAAGTGAGAAAGTTGGCAAGTCAGAAATTTGCTTGACACTGGGTCTGAAAGAAAAACGCAGAAACCGCGGTGAAGGCGACTCCGGCGCCTCGGATCCGTGGCCACCTCTGCTGGACCGTGGACAGGACACGCAACAGAGTCACAGATTGATAAAATTTTATTGGAAACTCTGCGTTAGAATTGTATAAGTGTTGGTTTTGCTGTTTTTAATGCTTTTAGTTTTGCTGTTTTAGGTTGCTCCTCAGCAAGACCAAAGTATTTGAGAAGTTTATTTATCGAGCGACTTTTATATCTTAATATATACATCATGTTAGGAATAAAGGTCTTCTTAATAATATGTACAACAATTTTGCCGCGGCGCCGCGGCATACGTTATACGTATATTGATTTGTGCAGTTTTTGTGAGAAGCACATAGACCTGGGTAGCATGCTAGTAGTAAAGAAGTAGAATGATTCGTTGATGGTAAAAATGTTTTATTATGACAAATTTGGACCAGGAAGTTGTGTATGTTCTAGATTTTATTCAAATCAAGCAAACCCATTTCTTTTTTCTGCATGTGTAGGTTATATAAAGAAAGCTGGGTCTAAATGACTTACCTGGTTTTCATTTTAGAATGACTAAAAAACTAAAAAGGATGAAGTAAAATTGCTCACCTTTGCAAAATCTCTGGCCAATGTTGTTTATCAGAGTAAAGGATTAAACTAATGATTAACCTTTTTTAACCTTGACTCCAAAACCCTATCACCAAATCCAAACCTGTTTTCAAAACTTCATAGCAAAGTACATAAAAAGCACGCCCAAAAAAGATGGTGAAAACATATAAACTGATCTTATAATGTCGAAAATGGTATACCTCTTAGCAATGCTAAAGCAACCACGATGAGAGCTGAGCCAATGACCCCTTGCACAGAAGGAATTGATATTTCCCACTCAACCAGGTTCACTGTACTGCTAGCGTGATGAACTTAGTCATATATCTGAGACAAAGCCAGATGCATTTTTTAGTCCTTTGAAAGCAAAAACCAGGTGCAGTTGTTTAAACACTAGTGACTACCTTTAAAGAAAGTTTTCAAAAGACAAGGCAGAGTCTGGTATCATGTTTTGATGTTTATGCCTAAGATAAAATGAACAAACACAACATTCAATTTGGTGTTGAAGCCTGAAAAGTTTGGTGTTAAAATGATGGAGCCCAATAAGATCACTGTGCCGAACAGCGAGACACAGACTATTTTTGTAATGGCTGTTAGATGAAATTTATGTTAGAATTTGCTTATTACAGTAATATGTGACACTACTGTATTAACATTTAAACTCTATTATGATGCAGGTTGATAGTAGAACTTAAACTTAAATATAATTTTTGTGTACGAATGATCGATGTCTACGTTGCCATAATTTTTCACTTTTAGCTATTGTTGTGTCATCAAAGTATAAGCGAAATGCTGAATGGAATAGCTACCCTCTGTGATCGTTAAAATGCTTGCTTCAACTTGGGTGAAAAAATTGTACTTAAGAGTTTGTATTTTCTTTTGCTACNTATTATTACAGCATGAAACTGAAGGCAGCTCATATTCAGGTATGGTTCATAATTATATGCTTTAGATTAGATTGTAACTTAACACATTGGACACTTGGAGGTTTCCCTGTGGCGATATCCACGGTTACCGCATGGTTTTAGTAGGAAATTCAAATCCCAGAAGGTAGATACTGCTAGGCATTTTCCAGCTTTAGACTAAAACAATCAACCTGGTAAATGTTTTGTTACTTTGACACTACTTCATTACCAACATATCAAATAATTTCCAAAACCTTTTAGACTACATACCACTGCAATAAGCCTGGGCCTACAGGAGCCATTGTTTGCAAAAGTCAAACTCATTGGAAGCACTTTTTGAGACAATAAAAGCAGCTAACACTGGCATTAAGCAATTAAACTCTTATCAACATGCTTAAATATACTTACATAAATGTTTGCAACATATTATTTAGCATTTAGTAGCATAACAAAGTACTTCCATTGCACAAAATCACAGTCCTGGTCCTACCTAGGTGGACCAGCTCTAATATTGTTTAAAACAGTCTAGGGTAGTGGTTCTTAACCTGGTCTAAATTTACCTCTGGTGGTTAATTTCGTCTTCCAAGGGGATAATTTTTCTGAACCATAAATTGCAGCCAGTGTAAATTTTTATGAACCATTCTAAATTAGAAGAGTTTGATAATTTTGTATTTCCAATAAATGAGCATCATTGAGTGTATTGGGGTAAATCTGTTGATCTTGTTTGAATAAAGGGTAAGATATGTTAAAAAGTTAAGAACCACTGGTCTAGGACCACATTTTTAGACCATTTCTAGAAACGTAAATATTAAAAATCATAAATGTATGTTCCTTGGAACATGGGACAGCAAAATCACGTACATGGAGAACAGCTGCACAGAATCATTCCTCCTTAGATCTACATAGCTCAGAACCAAACTGTTAAGATATGCAACACTGGATTGTGTTTACTTAATCAAATGCGATTATTGTTTGGCAATAAACATTATTGCTGTTATTAAGCAGCTTATTTATCATTAGCACAATGTCCATGTTAGCTTGGTCTGTAACTTTTCGTGCCAAAATGCTGTAAATTAGAGTGGAGATGTTTGGGCCAAGTATGCCAATTTTGCTACATTACAGGTTTATAAAAAAAATTTTAAGTCATATGTGCTTGCAACATCTCAAATGGTAATCATATGTACACCAATGTTATTAATATTTTTGTGTGTATAGCATGCAAAGTTATGAATACAGTATGTTGCATATAATAAGTGCCATGCTTTACAAAGTAAGCTTCATTTTAATTTCAAACGTTATTTTTTATATCTATTGATGTTTTTCAGCTTCGTTTTATGGAGACAGTTTCTTATTTGAACGCCATTCTGACTTCTTGACATCAACATCTGTTTCACTTCGATTTCAAACTCAAGCATCTAGTGGACTAATTTTACTTGTGGCTGGTGAGGAAGATTATCTTATAATAAGTTTGAAAGATGGGTCCATAGTGGTAAGTTGTAAAAATTAACACTTTGGTGGTGCTTTGTATTTCTTGACACAAAGTTGTAATCTGCTGGTTCACAAATAATTTGCATCTCTACAGTAGGGTAGATTTTGTATTATATAATGTCTTCGTTCCAACACGCAATGCACTTTAAGCATGCATCATAGTAACAAGGAACACACAAGTACATGAAACAACACAAGGACACATGTGGCAGTAGTAGAAAAGAATATGCTTGATAACGCTAATACAATTGCTTCGATGAAACAAGCATAAAGGGCATACATATGAATGAGACCATCACAATTATTATAATGTAGTCCTAGATGACTTCAAGTACAAGTAGAATGCATACAAAGTTTGCTGCTGGTCTTATTTTCTAATGAAGCACATTTAGTAACTTTGCGTAATTAATACAGTTAATTTCAATATCATGTTTACAGCTTTAAGAAAAGTTCCAGGTTTAAAAAATTTGTTGTGAAAAAGTTTGGTTGATAAGTTCATTGCCTGAATCAAAAGTTACCTTCATAACATTGGGATTACATGCTTTATTGTTCCCTAGATTGTAGCTGGGAGACAATCCTTTTGCAACACCAGAATCATATAACTTAATCTGATGAAAAGCTAAACTCCTGATAGTACCTGTAAAACAGTAATTTTTCTTGCTAGGCACTATCACTGTTTCAGTAAGAAATCATACCAACTCAAATTATTTTTCTACATGCTAAATCAAATTGATCTTAACATTTTCAGTACCAGGTGATTATCCCCAAAATACAAACGGGATACTGGGAGAAGTTTTTGACAGTATCCCATGTTTTTATGCCATTCATAAAACACCATGCAATTGAAGTCAAAACAAGAGCTCAATTGTTAAATCTGCTATTTTATTTCATAGTTGCATGTGTAAATGTATGCAATATTAAGAGAAAAAGATGACAACTAGGAATGCATACAATGGAATATTGATTCCTATGGATTCAAATCCTTTAGTATTTCGAATTAATATTTTAGTAGATTTCAAATAAATTTTGATTAAATAAACTTGAAAAATTGCAAAGATGGCAAAACAAATGGTTTCAATAAATTTTGCAGTGGCACTCTGTGCTCCTGAGCAAGAGCAAGAAAGAAACATTCAACAAGCTTACGGCACAGCAGTGGCACTGCCCAGTGACGTAATGAGCTAATTAACAGGTCATGTGATTGCTGATTGGCATTCCAAACTTCTGCACGATCAGCTCATTTTGCTACTGGAATGTGTCGATATTCTGGATTCAAAATAAAGGTTCCAGAACCTCTGAAAGTTCCATAATGCACATCCCTAATTACAGCCAGTATCAGATAGATGCGAGATCCTTATTGGTACACAGCCTGGTATCTGTATCCTTAATTGCTAAGTAAATAAATATAATATGTGGGCTAGTAGCGAAAGTGTTAAATATGAAACAACTAACAACAGAAACTGTGTTTTGTCAAGAGATAATTTTTCTGCCTAATTTAGGTTCCAGGGAGATGCTGGCACAGCCTAAAACTAGATTACCATTCAGTCTGTCAGTGTCAGTGCATAGCTAGTGTTGGTTTCTATACTTGACACACGGTGTTTAAATGGATGATTGCAAAACATAATGTTGGTTTCAAAGTTGTTCATTTTAGAAACAGTTTAATCTGGTCATTCATCATGACAAAAGTTATAATTTCACTTGCCTTGTGTTTCATGGCATAACAATGCAGGTGTGATATTGAGAAAACATTTAGTATGAATTCAGCCTGTGTAAAAAATGGAAGTATTGTTGTTATGAAACATTTTTCTACACTTTCATGAAGGTATAACTTTCAGTGTATGAAATGGAGTTCGCGTTGAGACATTAGTGCACAAACCTAAAATTAGACAGCATTATCTCTGCTTTCAACATAATAACTTTGAGCTATTGTGTTTTGATGCATTATCATGGTTGCTGCACATGTGCTTTTCCCAGGTTCGTGTGAATGTTGGAAATGGTGAAGGCACACTTATTTCATCCAGAAATGAAACATACAATGATTTATTATGGCACCAAGTTCATTTGTATAGGGTTGGATCAAGGCTTGAGCTGCTCATCAATGGGAAAATCGTTGCATCTGGATCTGTGCCAAAGTCAAATCATGACTCTGTGCTTGATGCCAACTTGGGTGTTTACCTAGGAGGCTATGGTAATAAACTAAGTAGTAAACTTCATGTTTAACCCAACATGATTTGGGTATAAGGCTGTTTTTTTCAGTTTTATGTTAAAATCATTCTGCTGTAGATGTCTATGTTTCAATGTTACAATAATATATGCTGTCATATAAATGCAAACGTGGTCAATGTTGTATATTTCATTACATCTGGGAGTTTTGCATGAAGTTTCTGCTTTGCATTTAACAAGTGTGTGTGTAAATACGTTCATGGCTGCTGTCTATCTCTTTACAATGCCTAATCTAATGTATTGCTTGGTCTGACCAAGAGCTGAAATTTGTCATGTAAACTCAGTTTCATACTGGTTCCATAGAACAGTATTTTATGGTAACAGTCGATTTTCTTTAGTGATAAGTTTATTTATCCCCAATTTAACAGAACTGATTTTAGATGAACTAAAATTTCAAATATGTATTTTGTATGTGAACAGTTGAAATATTAATGCAGGGGTCTCAAACTCAAATTGCTCACAACGCCAAATGAGGAATTACAAAGTAACCTGAGACCCACTTTATGATGAAGTGACCATTGATGTTGATGCAACTATGGCAGTACATGTACCCTATTGGAAACAGCTTTTACATCTTATTTCCTGCAAAGTGTATCGTGAGATATAGGCAAAATTTCTAGCCATCTCTACTTTCATTTGAAAGTAACTTTTTGACTAGCTGGCTGAGCAGTAAGCAGTTTATATGCCAGTGGATAAACTACATAACCTTAATGTTAATTATTTGAAAAAATAAAGAACATTGTAGGCCACACAAAATGCCCTCACCAACCACATGCAGACAGTGGTATGTGCTTGGGACCCCTGTATTAGGGTGTGCACCCTAATTTTGTTCTGGTGGCTTACTGAACTTATGATTATGTTAATGTGCATTTGGTATTTAATGGCGCCCTACTGCGCAGTAGTTTGGTAACAAGTGTTACATGTTAGCTAACTTTAGTGTTAAGAATGTGTCTGTAAACCTATGGTTCTGTCTTCAATGCAGTTGCAAAAAGTGTGTGTAACCCTGTGATTCCGCCAGCTTCAATGCCTTATACTACGTGCTGTTTTGTCTGTTTTTATCAACCTGCATTCCGCAGAGTGTGTGTGTTCATACTATGGACTTCATGTCTGCTCACAAACAATTAAATTAATATTAAATTCATTATACCTTTAACTGTGATGAATAAAACTTCTTCCTAGTAAAATTAATCACCACAATGTTCAGATCTGTTTTTTCTATTTAAGTTTGAGCAATAATTAAAAAACATTTACAATATGTGCCTTCCGGAATGTGTAGGGTGTAGTAGACATGTTATATCAAATTTGTTTGAACTGGTTTGTCCAATTATTTTTCAGATTACAATGTTGGTGCTAGCTATCTGCCAGAAAAAGTTCCGTTTTTTAGAGGTTGCATCTTGAAGGCTGTCTACAACTCGGTTGATATATTAGATCCTATTCATGGTATACCTGGTGAAAAAAGTGTTCATAATGTGGAGGCAGGTATTGCTTAGGTGTATGAAGTTTTGTTAATATCTTGTGTTGTAACACAAATATTACCTTAAATTTTTGTGTGCAAGGGTGCTCAAGGATATTTCATTGGCGTCGTGAACCAATCACATTTAGATCGAGCTCTGCATATTTGAAATTCGCTCGATGGACCAGGGAACCTGAGGGGTTTTTTGATGCTCATATTAAAACAAGAGCATCAAGTGGGATTATTTTGTTTAATGGTGGATGGGAAAGGTAAGCACCTCAGTATTTGAAAAAATCATCTCGGCGATTATAGTACTTGGTTTTCCAGATCAAATATGAGCAAACGTGTAGACTTAGAACAGATAGTACTATGTCTATTAAGAGATTTCAAATATTTGATAGCTTTGTCAATATGGTCTGGTAACACCTGTTGATTCCCACCAGGAAAGCCGAACACATCGCCAGTTGACATGCCAACGATACCACGATATGTTGCTGCAATCGGGTTTTGGTCGAAAAATTAGTGGTTGGCGTCAGTGTGGATGTTTATCAATTCTTAACCCAAAAATTCGGTTTTATCTTTTGTTGTATTGTGTCAAGAATGTTGTTGTGTGCTTCTGCAGAGATGAATTTATTGGCTTGGAGATATCTGGTGGGACGATACGCGGTTCTGTTAACAAAGGAGCGGGAATTATCGGTTTGCAGTCAACGAAAACAGTCAACGACGGAATGTGGCACAAAGTTAGGTGAGCTGCGATACTGTATCTAACTGAGCTGAAGTAACAGCTTGATTTTTGACTTTATGGAAGTTGGAGGATTTGAAAATTATCATCAGTTTTGATCAGCCTGATAGTCATGGATAAAGAAATGTCGTTTTGCAGTCATATTAAGAACTGGTTTTTGCCTGTAACAGTAAGAGCAATCGTATGCAACTGCAATTACTTCCTTTATTGCCTGGTAATCAGTTACGTATTCAGCTCAAATAACATGAGACTTGATTTTCTGTAACACGTAGCTTTCTTTCGTGCAAATCGACAAGTTAAAATTTTACTGTTCAAAAAGTTTATCTTTTTCATTTTTTATGATTATTGCTTAAGTTCATGTGTTTGGTTCAAAGCTTTGGCGTTGACCAGTTTTGGCTCATTTGCTTAAGGCAAGCCGTTTTCAGGTTTTCCTTTAGCCCATCAGCTTTGGAGATCAGAGTAGATAGAAACAGAACCAAAGTTTTTGTGGAGCAAGTTGAAACAGATACAAGTGAGTGGACCCTTATTAAAAATTTACCGTGGCAGTTCTACTGCAATTTTCTTGTTACAAGATTTTTCTTTAGTCACATCTTTTATTCATTATCAAAGATAACGCAGCCGGCATATATTTCATCTTTGCGTAAAAGTCTTTCTCAACTGCAGCGTTTTGTCGCTGCGATTGATGCGTGCTTCATATCTACAGTAAAAAAGTATGAAAGAAATAGTGGACTGTAAAAGTTGTTACCAGTGAAGTCCACTCGCCTGTGATTGTTCCACGGGCATGTTTTGTGGTGGGTTATTGATTGTGGGTGAAAGTCCAGCCTTGCGCTATTTTTTTCTGACAGTTGTGCTTTTGTGAAAATAGTGTGCTTCCCATGGTTTAGATCGTTACTCTGCTCACAACGAACTCAACCTGAAAGGACCTTTGTTTGTTGGTGGTGTGGATGTCGCAACGCGCCTTGATCTGAATAAGTTGGCAACTGGATTGAAAGTCTCTTCATTTCCTGGATGTATAAAGCATGTCAAAGTTAACTTCAAGTAAGCGAGCTCTCTGTGCCAAATGCCATGTACTGTCATAAACATAACTTTTCTGAGCTATTATTTCCGCTTTACTTATTCTGTCTTCTTCGCTTGCAAGTGGCAGCCATGACGTTTTCAGAAGCAATGTTACGTCTAACAAGCCTAAAGAGAAAAAGCGTCGAGTTTCTCTGAAAGTAATTTCTAGACTTATTTTTAAAAGTAATTTCTAGACTAGCTTAGTTTTATCTTCTGTTGTGTGTTGCAATTTTGTCACTAGCTTAATATACTATTCTTCAGACGCAAAACAGTCAAAGACATTCTCGCTTCACACGACGTCGAGGTTGGGTGCAAGAAAGTTGACCCCTGGGATCCGGACTCTTTTCCGCCCGCATCTTCGCAGTTTTTGCCGACGTTCGTCATTGTTCCGCAAAAAACGCCCAAGCCCCCCAACAAAACCTCCGAGTTTTTAAATGCACTTGATCAAGTCCTTAACAAGGTACGTGGTGACGTGGTATCTTGAGCTTTTATCGAAGCATTTAAAAAGGTTGTTTCAGGTTCAGTGTTTTTCTGGAAGCACCATAAAACAGTGCTCCAGGCGTGTCTGTTTGTGTACTGTAAACTATCGAATAAATTAACACGACAGTTTTTCAGCAGTGGTACTGCGCTAACTGCAGCCCATGTTGCAGCATCCGTTGATTAAACGCCTTTCTCGACGATATTGGCTTCGTAAATACGTGAAATCGGCAACAGATACTGTTGTCTTGCCTTGGAAGCCGCCGCATACGTACTGGCGCTTCCTGCTTATGATCGGCGCACACTTTGGACTTGAGCAAAAGTCGGTCACGGAATTACTTCTTCGTTTCAGGTTTCACGAACTTTTGATCAGAGGGTTTGTTATACGTTGCGCTTTTCCGAGCTGACGGTTGCCGAAGGACAGTCCGCAAATATTTCCGATAGTAACTTGGATGTTGTTTGGATGCCTGAGCAAAATCAAAGGAAACTGCGCAACGACAACGCGCTGTCGTTTTTCACATTGAAGCTTGTGTCGCTGCCGAAGCACGGGAGTCTAACAAGAATGGGGAAGGCTGTGAATGTCGGGGATACTTACGCTTTTCAACAATTGAAAAAGAACAATCTTCTCTATTCGCACGATGGTTCTGAATCTGCTGCAGACCAGATTGTTTTTCTCGTCGGAACCGAAGGCCTGGATTCTTTCATCCGGTCCACGGTGGGTGCTACATTTTTGCCGTTTGTTGTGCTGTTGACATTCAAGCAGAACTACCAAACTTTATGAATAATCAGGTTTTAGTTGTTACTCAACAAGTAAAGTAGGGTTTTCAGAATTTTCTGTAGCGCTTTGCCAAATTAACCTATGAACCAGGGGTCAGCAGCCATTTTGAAACAGGGAGCTACTTTTTGGGTACTGATTATATTGCCAAAAACTACCAGTTTAATACACACTTCAGAAATAAAAAATATGCTCAATTTTGTTTTGAGTATTAATAAAATCAATGATATTCATCTGTGTGAAGAGACTGATCATGTTAATACTATTTTATAACAGGCTCGCGGTGACCATATTAGTGACCCCTGACCTAAACGACCCAACTTGTAATTCAGGCGAAACACACGACGCTAATTCTCCATTCACGTTTCTTCTCAAGCGCCGAATCAAGTTTCGCTTTCTCTCAGTAGAAGCTGTTAATTTTTGGCGTTGACTGATCGTGTTTTCATGTGCTGTGCTTTCACAATCGTCGTATTGCCATCTCAAGCCCGGAACTTTGCAGGACCGCAAGCATTACACGCTGTGCAACCACGACCGTCAAGCGGTCAGCAATTCTACCGAGTACACGATGAACATCTCAGTGACTTTGACCGACGACCCACCGCTCCTTGCCATACCTTTTCATTACATTTTCGAACCCATAAGGAACGCGCGCACCCCCCTCCCGTCTGACGTGATCCAAGCGAAAGACAGCGACAGCGCCGATTCCGAAATAATTTTTCACGTTCTTGGCATTCCTTCCGGCACCTACATAGAAAAAGCGACCTCCCCGGGCAGACCAGTGCGAACGTTCAGCCAAGAGGAACTCAACCGCGGAACCGTGAACTTCGTGCACGCGGGAGGTCCGTTCAGAACGCGGCTTCTTCTGCAAGTTGACAACGACATGGAGCTGCGCACAATGCAAACTTCTCCGGCCGTTTTGCGAGTGTCGGCAAAAGCTCTTTCCATGACAGGTATAACGTGAGATTGGGTTTGGCTTATGCCGCTTTGAACAATGGGCTTTGCGTTTCGCCAATGAAGATACTGTTAAGAAATCTGACATGCATATAAAAGACGGTGAGCGACCATAACAACAATTCTCTTCTTGTTCAAGTCTGACTTGGGTAAACTACGTCAGCTGTGCGTTATAGGTTGGGTTGGTGCTCGTGTCGTGATAAAAGTGCGTCTTAATCTATTTGAATAAGATGTCAGGACTGACGATGCGTAGTGGTACGTGAAATCGATNTCCTATTAAAAATCTGCGATTGATTCCTTGCTTGTTTCACCTGCGGAGTGAAGTTACTTGATAAGTGCGTCTCGTATTACTCTTTCCTACCATAGTGTTAAAGGCCTGTCTATGTCCTTGGGTAGGTTTCTGACTCAACTTGACGTTTACTGAGATAGTTGCTCTTCTTCAGTCGTCAACAACACTGGCCTCACGGTTGTCGAAGACGAGTCGGGCATCTTGACAGAAGATACTCTTTCCGTCTCATCCAACGCCGGATCGTCGCTTATAGACATAAAATATCAAACCATCGAAGGCCCTGGGTTTGGTGAAATTCAGGTATCGTGTTTTTTTCCTGCACGTTTTTGTTTGAAACACAATTTTCTGTGATTATCCAGTTTCTGGTCTGAAAATCGTTCAGCGTGAACGGAAAACGCTCTGAGAATAAGTGCAGCGCACTTGCTTATGTTTGCCAGCCGTCAATTTTCGTGTTCGTCATGCACTGCAGAATTGTTTGAACTCCGGATTGTACTTTTTCTTCCTGGCAACAAAAAACCGTCGCAGCTGTGGTGAATTCAAAGCTTTAACCTGCGGTTCAGGTTCTTTTTGGACATAAAGAAAACACAGAAACCTGGCTTGGCGCATCAGCGTTTTTCGAGTCTCAAGTGATGAAGCGAAGGGTTCGTTATTTAAATACCGGTGCTCCGAAGAACTCCTCAGATCTCTTTCACGACAAGTTAGTTGCTGCTTTAACGATACTTTTGTTATTTTTAAAATGAATTTTCTGAATCCTTCACGCTGTGTGGACTGAAGTTGATCACAAATGTAAACATTTCAGTTTCAGTCGCGTTCCGACATGTTTACGGCTATAAAGCTCTTGTGTATATATATAAAGTGCCAATATCTTTAATCCGTTTATTCCTTCCATTGGAGAAGATAAAGTTTGCGCGCATTACTTTTCGGATAATTGTTTGCAATTTCGTCTGATGATTAGATGGATCGTTGGTGCAAGCGAGACATCCGCCTGCACGCGAAAGAGTTGCGAAATTTTTGTAGATGCAGACTGTTTTCTACTTCTCAGTCTGTCCGTTTACATTTGAAAGTCCCAGCATGAAGTTGGTGATGAGAGATAGCCGCGCGTGTAAATGCAAATCCTGCTATGCATTGATGAGCTCGTTACTCACCGGTATGGCGTGCTTACATTCGCCACTGTGATCACGGTTCGTGGCAGGTTTCCCTTCGTCCTGGTCGGTGCTGGAGTCGAAAGCGAACTTCACATTTTCAACATCAGCGTCCTGCGCGTCACCGTGACCGTCCGCGCTTCTTCGATTCAGCTTCGCGACGGCAGGTCGAGCGTCTCGTTGACGCGTGGATTGCTGAACGCCGACGTTTCGGGTCTTGACGAAGTCGCGAACGACGAAGTGCAGTTTTTTGTGACTGAGCGTCTCAGGCACGGTACTCTTTCCTACAGGTGGGCACACGTGGACTTGACCTGGCGATCTCGGTTGGCACCTAATTTTCAGCACGGTTGACAGCTCTTCGTTTCAAATCGACATTACATTTTCGAAATGCCTTCTTGCATGGCGTTGGTTAGTTTTCTCACGATAAATCAAAGTGATGTGTTGAAGGTGATGAGTACATCGTTGTCGCCTTGTTTTTAATAGACGGCCGCCACTTTTTTTCAAATACCTTATTTTAACGTGTGTGTTAAGAGCGTTGCCCTGTACACTTTTAAGGGGCCGTTTTTCTTGCTGATTTGCGCTGTGACTGATTTTTTATGCATTCAGCGACACAGGCGCTGAGATAGTCGAAGACGATTTCTTCACTTTGGCGGAAGTCGAGAAAGGGTTGTTGCAGCTGGCAATCGACGTTGCGAGCGTCGATCCCAACTTGGAAGAACTCCGTGATCACGTGACAATTTATGCAGTGGTCCGCGGGAAATACCGGTCGCGGCAGAAACGTATCGATGTGACGTACGTCTCTGATGCCACCACAGTGAAGGTAGAGGTGTTTTAATCTCCAAGTGAAGTTGTCGTGTAGCTGTAGATACTTTAACGCACTTTCATAATGAAAAGAATTGGTCGTTTAAAAATTAATGGTTCAGAGTTTCGGCTTTTGAAAGGCCACGTCTCACGTGGTGCTGTTCGTGTACACTGTATTGCTGCGTGCTTGTGCGTGCGCACAAAAACAAACAAAAACTTGCTGGTGTTTCCTTTAATATTCTCCACTTATGCCAGAGTTTTAGCGTTGTTGAGTTATTTATCTATCTCTACGGCGTTTTTTTTGTGGTAAATGTGGAGGTAGAAATCGTAGCTATTCCGCGTATCTTACTTTGGTGCAATGAGTGTGGCTCACTTGGGTTTTGATGGCCTGACCTAAGAGGTCGTGTTTTGTTTCATGTCATTCATTTATGGAATTCCAACAAAAATCTGGTGTTCTAAGTCATCTCCTCTGATGTGCTTCGTTCTTCGCAGATAACCTCCGTGACCCTTGACCTGGATGAAGGTCAGGAGCGGCGGATATCCCCGGACCACCTGTTCGCCGAGACTTTGCTTCATCGTCGCTTCGCGTTCGAGGTAAGTGCCTTTTAACGCGAGCTCGCTTTGAAGTGGCACAGAGCACGCTGGTCCAGCCTGCTCTGAAACCTCTGTGCGAAATTGCCACAGTCACGTTATCCGATCTCGACGATTGTTGCCATTCTGTTATGTTTTACTGTCGTGCAGTGCTCGAACGACAAATGCTTTTTGTAAAAGTGCGTCTCAGTTTTTAGCGATTGTTTCGGATTTTTTTCCGGCCTGTTGTGCTTTGGTTCATTTACATCTGCCTCTGCCACTTAAGGCCAGGAAAGCCGAAGCACTTGGCTTCAAGTTATTCTCGCTCGTCTGTTTCAAAGACAATAGTTGACTCACTGTGGTCTGTCAGATGCTAGTCAGAAGTTTGCTGACTTTTCAGAATGCGGTGTTGATTCCTCGCTAATGCCCGTACTGCAGTGAGATATCTTGCGTGGCCTTCTCTTTTGTTTGCAGATAACCAAACCACCCGAGCACGGAGTATTAATCCTGCTCAATCCTGACACCGACGCAGCGGCTGGCTCGATCGGAGGTAATACTACTTTCTTTACGACGAGGGACATCGACAGTGGCAAGCTCCACTACAAGTAAGGTTCTGCTTGAGCTACGGTCTCTGTTTCCTTTCGCTCAGGTCGGCGCAATAACACGCGGGGACATTTTTAAACGATGACGCAACAATTCGGTCATTGTCGCGTTGATGGAAGAATTTCTCGCGGCGAACGCTCGCCAAAGTCTGGTTTCCCCTGTGTGGCAACAACTCTGCGATTGACTGGAGTTACTTGGGTTTTGTACATCAAGCGTCAATGTCGCAATACCGTGAAGGCTTGGGGCTTGCGAGTATAGCAGCTAGCGGAATGCTCGTTATTCTGCGCAGCTTGGTCGAGATGATGTGCGCTGAAGCCCCGTGTTGGTGAGGCAGCGATGAGGTGCTGTAATATTGATATGCTGGTCGGTGCTGCGCTGATGGGTTTCATGATTATTAGATTAGCATCGCGTTTAACGGTAATCACTCCCGTGCACCACACAAATCGATTTGATCCGCTGATCATCATGAACTTCGCGTCGACTCAGTGAAGAGTAAACTTTGTATTTGCTTATATTTTTAATTGCGTAACACCTCTTGATAAATGTTATAAACGTTTCTGTTGTCCTGCGAAACCTGCATGCAGTTTTAGACATTCAAATGTTTGCGTTGATATTCAGATATTAATCTTTATATATTTTCACATGGCCAAAGTGACCGTTGTTTCGGTATTACCTTAAAAACCATATGAAATGATACACAGAACAGAGTAAATGCAAACTATCGGAACCAGGGTTCCTGCCACTTTGGTTGAGCTGAGAGCGTCATCAAAGCCTGGTTGAAAAATTGACGTAGGCGTGTTTACACAACATGCGTGTGTTGTTGTGCGCAGCCTAAAGTGCGTTTGCCGAGTCCACCATCAACTTCGGCGCAAATTAGGTGCAGACGACCAGCTCACCAAATTGCTTACATCTCTGCTGCGTTAATCCGCCGCAAGCAGAGAGTTGCGATGATGTGCACAGTCAGGCTTATTAGCAGAATGCTCATTTGCTTCGTTGATTGCTCATTTAAGATGTTATATTTTCAGCCCTTGTCATCTTGCCAACCCTTATCGATGTGCTATGATATAATATTATTTGCATTATTGGTTGGTGCGTTGTTGTTTCGTACACAACTTTGTAAGATGTTTCTCGCTTCCTAATGTATTTTGGCAAATGTCTTTTGAAAAACCTTACAACAAACATAACCACCAACGCAGTGGATATCAACGACATAGTTCAAACGTTTCGATAAGAAGCTTCAGCATTATCAGTGAGGTCGAAACGCAAATGTTTTTTAGCGTACCCTTCGTGCAGCACTCAATAGTGTACGTGTTTTCACTGAAAACAGACACGACGACAGCGAATCGACAACCGACTATTTCAACTTCACCGCCACACCTGTGCTTGATGGCGAGCTTCCCGACAAAGTAGCAAAGCTCAGTAACGTGTCAGCTCGCGGTACTTTTACGGTCTCGGTCTCTCTGGGTAAGCTGAGTTACTTATTATCAAGCTATGCGTGAAAAAAGAAGCTTACATTTTGTGCTTGTGAAATCATTCAGAGCTTTGTACATAAAGGAGAAACGTGAAAGTTTTTTTCGTTTGTATCAAGCGCGGCGTGATAAAATTTCGAGGCACACCATCAATTATACGGACTTGAGTTCTCGCATGTTGCTCTGCAACGTTCCTGACCTGCGAAACACCGTTAATTAAAGTTGCTGTGTAGTTTTTCATGTCGCATTTTCGCCGACAACTGACGGGTGCGCGTGAGGCTTGAAAAACATCAAGCGTTGCAGCTTTTTAGCTTTTGGTTTCGTACTCAACAATAAGTGAATCTTGCATCGACAACGGCACGCTAGGAACGTCACTAAAACACTAGACTGTTGAATTCTGAGACGTACTGCTTCGTGGACGACTTATTCTGTTAACTCCGTGCCGCTTGTGCAAGGAATTAATGTGGCGATCAATGCTCGCGTGGCATGGCAGACAATCGTCAGTGTTCGCTGCTGTGTGGTTCAAGAGGAATTGTTCAACGGTTCCACACAAATTAACAGAATCTTCCAAAAAAATGTCGCAAATACCGTTAAAAGTCCCTCATTTCACGGCATTTTGCCAAGTGTGTAGGATTCAAGTGTGTAGGATTGCCAAGTGTGTAGGATTCCCTACTGTGTTGGCGCGCGTGGATTGTATTTGAGATGTTTATCGCTTATGTTCGGTCTTTGTGACAAAATCTAAGCAACAAGCATTGGCATTGTTTGAACTAATGTTCCCATTTTAACAGTGAACGACAACTCTCCAATCAGAGTGGTGGATCGACTTTTCAGGGTCGTGCGTCATCGATCCAGGCTGCTGACCCGAGATGACCTCTGGTATCATGACCTGGATTCTAACCAAGATGACCTTGACCTCGTTTATGTTAGACGCGGTATAACCAACGGCGACATCATCAATGCCACAAGCAAACGTCACGAGCCAGTATGTTTAACCGCCTTGATGATTGTATGCAGACCAAGTTGCCCGTCGCACATTTTTTGGTATCGAATCAACTGTTTTGAATATGCCGTGTATTATCTTCTGCGTAAAGACAGTCTGCAAACATTGCTTTGCAAGAACCGAAACTCTTGTTTCCTGTAGTTTGTCTGTGAATGGTCTGATTTCCATTAATCTTGTGTCGTGTTACGTATGTAATTGAAATTGACCGGAAACCCTGATAACTGAATTTATTTGATTGTAAAATATGATGTTCTGAGAAAAAACAACCTACAGTTCCATTTCACTTGTTTTCTTGGTAAGAAAATAGTTTCGTCTGTTTTTTTCAGTTTCTTGATTAGTGTCATGAAATACTGTAGGAAGTCATGAAAACCTGGGCTAAGAAACTTTGCATGATCTTTAAAATTTAAACCATCCACATTAAGACCTTCGCGTTCGCCGAATGCTGCGCGGCTTTTGTAAGTGCATTTTCCTGCTCAAATGAAAGTCGATACATGACCCTTCTCACACGGATTTAAACAGGTTTGCAGCCATATTTCCAAACAATTTGCACTTTTGATGCTCTTACTTAGGCAAGAATAATTTGTGGCTGCAGCGCTCACTTACCATAAGCTGCGAACGTTGACCATAAAATGTGTTTGTCTCAGATTTTCGAATTCACTCAGCGTGACATCGATTCGAACTCAGTGCTGTTCCGTCACCGCAAGGGAGGCTTCGGCCGCTTCGTCTTCTGGGTCAGAGACGGCAAACATGTCGTACCAGGTAATCTGTGGCCTGGATCATATCGCTTTCTACCTGTGCTCGAATACATCGCGTTGAAAGCCACGTCCACCCGCTTAAGCTTACTAGTTGTTAACAATAGTTATCGGGCGTTATGTTGCCGCACATCCACAGGCCTTTTCACCATTCAAGCGTCAGAACCGTATATCAGACGAAAGAATGTCTCGTCATTCCTACTGGTCAAGAAAAACTCTAGCGCTGCAATTGGTGTCGAACAGCTCCAATACGAAACAAACGCAAGAGGACTTCGAAGCGATATCAAGTTCAGGTAGATTGATCACCAGTTGGCTTTGAGAGATTCGCAGTGTCCCACGTTCGTGGTTTAAAGAACGTGCCTGTTCGGCTGAAGCAAATTAGAGCTGGGTGTTGTGAAATCAGTGTGCATCACTCGATACGGAATAAAAACACATATGGGCTTTTGACAGATGCGAATCAGCGTTTTCGTGTGCGACACCTAGAATTGTTTTTCTGGCACGCTTTGGCGTTTGACGTGGTTAAGTGGGAAGGAGACTTGCAATACGTTGGCCCCACTTTTGTGCAACTTACTTTTGCTTAACTGAACTAAAGTTCACTTGTTGATCAACTTGCTTCGCCAGAAACACGTGTGTTTATTCGCATTTAAACTTGCCAGTCCCTGATTATGCTGTGGATATTTAAGTTGCATTGATTGTAAAAGAATTGTGCGTTTTCCTGTCAGTTGGGGCGTGTTATGACGTTCGTTTCTTATTTTAGTGTGTTGGAACCACCACTGCACGGACAACTCCTTGTGGCTGCGAATCGAACCCGTACTCTTCAGTTCACTCAGTTGGATATCGACGAAGACCGACTCACGTACCAGCACGATGGATCCAATTCGTTGAATGACAGCATTCGCTTCACTGCTGAAGCCGGATCCGTGTCTGCATCGGGCGTTGTGAGATTTTAGTATTTTTTTTCTGTAATAGCCCGTTTTACTACCGCTTATTCATCTAGCGGTCGACACAACCTTCACCATAGAAACATCAATCTCACGTACTTAATGGGGCACCTGACTAGATAACCTCTGTTTTTTTTCGGTGCCCCGGCGTTTTTTCTGTTTTATCGAGTATACCTAGCGAAATTAATTCAGTACCGCCAAATAAATCTATCTATCTATCTATCTATC
>JGI24158J21664_10001812_pt1 | contig 24873 bp, 12 predicted proteins | sample Ectturendosymbi3_FD_21664 | JGI IMG/M metagenome (IMG submission 21664) | reverse complement strand
CGTGATGATAATTATTTGTTTTAAATAAAATACTCCTTTGAAAAATTGTGATTCGGAAGCGATACAGGAATGCAAATCTATATTCTGATGTTGCAGTGAGTAGGCCTACATCTATTGATTTCTCTACAATTTTCACATGCTGCCAGTTTTAGTAATCACTACTGAATGTAGGCCTAGATATTTTTGTTTTTGTTCAGTGCAAATATATTTGAATTCTGCTTGTAATTTTTTTCTAATAATCGGTCTTTTGGCATGAGTATGATTATCTACTCGTGCATCACGCCTGCTGCACAAAGTCGCGAACACGATAATATTTGCGTGCTAAAGCTAGTCCTGCTGTGGTTGCTGTTTAGTGTGTAGAAGTGGTTCTAAAGTGATTGTCATTTGTTTCAAGCATCCCTGACGTTAAATAAGCTGTACAAAAAAATGTATTCATTCGTAAATTTATCAATCAAACTTTCCATGTGGCAGGGTGCGTAAGGGCTCGCGTCCCCTGGAAATTTCTTGACGTCCCTGGCGTGACGCGCCGTCCCGGTGAAGAACCATTGGTATATAATATCAAAACGCTCCCGCAACTTCTTGTGTCGTGCAGATTTAGAGGTTGCCCAGTCGAACTGTGGCCTTTGTTTCATCATAAAGACAACGTATGGTGGAAACGCACTTTTCTTCCGATGACTACTATCGTTGTGTTACATCCTAAACACATGAAAGTGATAATGTCAAGCCATTTGCACCATATGCGATGCGTGTTCCGTCAGAAAAGGGTTTCATCAGTCGATTTGTAGAACGAAAGAGCAGAAAACGAGATTACAGTGTTTAGCTAGCACGATGCCGAAATTTGCAATGCCTGTTTGTAAGAAGGCAAAGCGCAAGAATCTGGCGGTGTTAGCTAAAAGTGTTAGCTAAAACCCCGCGACTGAATCGTTTTTTTTTTTAGCAAAGCTTTCAAGCAGCAACGTTAAAGTAGTGGTGTTAACCAGAGCACCTAAAGATGTAGGTGGAAATCACAACATAAGCTTCGAAGCACTTTTCACACTCAGCGTGGCTGGCCATATTGACATGTTATTTTTCAGGTGTTTTTGTTTGTAATCTATGGCTTCTTATTGTTTGGGTTAATGTCATTTCTTGCCAAATCACTCTCTAACCCAGTGTTTCTCAAAGTGGGCGGAATCGCCCCCTTGGGGGCGATGGGCAAGGGGGCGAAAAAAACAAACGGGGCGATAGGAAGCGAAACAACACAAACGGGGACGAAAATGCTCGATCACTAATCGATCACTGAGTTAACTTCAGTAGCCTACTACTATGAATTGTCAGTTTCTTGCAGGTGTTAGTTTACTATGATAATTGTTTGAGGTTGTTGCTAAAGCAATTTATCTATTACATTTTTCTCTGGATCGTCTACGTGCCCGGCTACAGTGTGGATTTTTTCAGAGCTGCGGAGCCATCGTAAAAATGACACAGCTCCGGCTCCGGAGCTTTTCATGAACATGGCTCCAACTCCGGAGTTTTTGGTTTTCATGAATGTGGCTCCGGCTTCTGTTCGTTTTCACACATTGATATGTTAATTGTCTCGGTGTTCCTCAAGTTCAGTGGAAAATGAATTAAATCAAGTACACAAAATTAAGAACATATGCCAAACCCTTTGGAGTAATTTAATCTTGTAGTTTTTTTACAAGCAGCGGTCTTACCATATGGAAATCAGCGAAAAAACAACAATCACAAGTTCACACGATTAAGAGAACAGTTACTGGCATAAAGGAATCTCAAGATAACGGTAATATAAACAATTTCTGGAAGGGCAGTCGCTGGTTTTACCGCCAATGCCTGAGGACCTTTTGTCATTTCTTACGACCAGAATCAAGAAAATGGTTCTTTGGAAAACTACATTTGTGTCCGAGCATTTGCACTCGTTGCATGTTTTGTCTGTTGCAGTCTTGACGATTCCAGCTAACAGCGCTGCCAGGGTAAACCATGCAAAGAGCGCAAAACACACAGTGGCTGTCATGTGTTCTTTCAAACACGCACGCATACTCATTAGCACAAATGCGAAGATGTGTTTAAAAGACCTTTGTCGGAATAAAAAGTATGACTCCTAGCAATAAATTCACATTTGACTTTTCAAAAATAGCTGAAAACTTCTCATTTCGTATATTTTGCACTCATAATAAGCAGTGATGAATCGCAAAGTGAAGCAAAACTTAGCGTGGAACTGGTTACCGTGCTGAAAACAGATTTTTTTTCACAGATGAAAACTTCAAGAAAAGTCCACATTTGTTTACATTGATTTTTTACCCTCCTGATAATGTACTGCTATGCAAAGGAATGCTAGTTCGCTACCAAGTATTTATAACTTACATGCTACTGCTTGTAAACGAAATGTTTTCTAGTGAGCATTCCTACCTTACAATGGCGTGCTGTGCATTTAACGCTTAAATATGTAATGACATCATATTTTAATCATACTCCCTGCCAACAGCATGACTACCGACAGCTACAAAAGCTATGGATATTTTATTACATACCTACTCATTACAACTCAGTTCTTTTCAGATCGCTACTCTGCTACAGACCCGGTTTGATCATTCTGACTAGAAAGTAAGATATTGTGATAGTTAAGGTTTTTCTTACTTCTACAAAAGTAATTCTCAACCATTTCGCCCCCCTACCATTTAATTCGGCTTTGCCCGCACTTTAAAACTCCGCAGAGGCCAGAAAACTCTTCATACCTCGGGCTTTGAATGGAGCGCTGCACCCTCTAAAATGTAATTTAGACTAAGTCAAAGAATTACATGTTTTGCGTTCCTGCCGGTTTCCTTTATGGAGGCGCCGTAATAGTTTCAGTTTTCAACTAAAAATGAAAGACGAGAAAAAAATGTCCTTTTGCATTGGTCGAAAAACTCAAAGGTGAAAATTTTCGTGGCTTTTTTTAAGAGAAATGCAATTGCGTATGAGCAGAACGTCTGACACGTGATTTCTACAAACGCAACTGTTTTAGCAGATAGCGTCAAGTCCCGCAAAGAAGTGGAAGGTAGATCATAAAAATGTGACTCACAGTAAATCAAAACAGCTTCACTGTGATATGGCGTAAAATGAATGTGATCTAAAATGACTGTGGTCTAAAATAATTGTGGTCTCAAATGAATGTGGTCTCAAATAAATATGGGCTCAAATAAATGTGGTCTCAAATGATTGTGGTCTCAAATGAATGTGGTCTCAAATAAATATGGGCTCAAATAAATGTGGTCTCAAATGATTGTGGTCTCAAATGAATGTGGTCTCAAATGAACAGGTCTCAAATGTCGTGGTCTCAAATGAACGTGGTCTCAAATGAAGTGGTCTCAAATGAATGGCCTCAAATGAATTGGTCTCAATTGTCTGTACACCATATAATTTAAAACCAGTTTCGTTACTTCATCACGCGCGATTGCCTTTCGCCGACGTAAATGGGGGCAATGGGAGGTCAGTTATACGAAGATTTTCAAATCTAATGCAAGTACACGCCATTTGACCTGATTCCCTTCACCTTCCGTAATCAAGTCCTTTCGGGTAGGAAACTCCAACTGGTAATGTTACTTCGGAATGTTGACTGTATTGATCACTTTAGAATCTGAATGAAACTTGACGACAAGCAACGTCAAACAGAAATCCAGCTGCACCTAAATTTCAAAATAAATGAATGATTCTCAATGCAGGAATGTATTTCGCAGTTGAAATAACTACGCGTACAACGGAAGGTTCGATTGGTGAGATGAGTTGTCCTGAACACTCTCAAATCGATAAAAAAACTAAAAATAACTGAACAATTTCATATTTATGCCATAACCAATCCTCCAAGCCAAACTAGACTTCAAACACTTACAGCTAAAGATTTGTAGGAAAGTCTCTACGATTGTTGACATGTTCTTCAAGTTTGACAAACCCATCTAGAAAAAGAAGGCTTGAACTTTAGAATGATCAAGATACAGCAACAACAATTAAAACAAATACGTGTGTTTCCATGCTTTCTCATATACATTCATATTTTCTGTGTTTTCTGCAAAAATGTTTCGTCGAGTTGTATAACTTGCGGCAAACTGCAAAAAATAAGAGATAAAGTAAATCTCAAGTTGCAAGGTATACGTCACAGGTGGTTGTGGGGATGATCATGAGTTTAGAACTATCATTGGAAGAAGCGATTTTATCTGTTGAAACTACCCTATTGCTGATTTGCATGAATTCCAAATGGAGACAACTGACTGTTGGAAACTTTATAAATTAAGCGTTTAACCTTAAGACAAAACGTAAGGACCCTGAAGAAATATTGCTGAAACTGAGTGTTCATCGTAGGGCTTGCTCTCTTTCCATTAAAAAACATCTGTATTTTTGTGTGTAGGGTAAAATTGGCAGTGACACCAATTAAAGTACAAGACATTAAAGTCTAGACAAGTCAGTGTGTATCAGATTCCAAACATCAGCTGCCGACAAAAGCAGTCGACACATGTACGTGTGAAAAAATCACCACAGAAACAATTTGAACTAACTTGGCTATCACCAGCCAATCGGTGCCGAAAATGACACCTTGGTAAACGGCGGAGTTCAAAACGATTATTGAGTATGTCAAACAAATTAAACAAAGTCCCACCAATTGTAGGTAGACAATGAATCTTAACACTTTCAGCTTTGGTAGACGCGTCTATCCGTCCTTGTAGTCCAACGTCCGTAACTTTTTGTACTTGAGTTTCGCAACGAAATTTTGCTCGAATGTTCTACGTACCTAAACACATTCCTCTACAAAAATTTCAGGTAAACTGAACATGAGTTCTGAGTTATGTAGTTTTGCTACCAACAATATGCATTGGCTATGGCTATGCAATGGCAAAAATATTGTTTGATTTGCATTTTTGTAGTAGTAAGATCATTTCAAGTTGTTCTTTTTGTAAGTAGCTCGAATGCTGAAAAGTGTGAGCGTCCCTGGTTTGATAATACTGAGCATTGTTGGATGTTGAGTCAGTTTGCTCTCTTGCGATGTCCTATGATTATATGATGATATTTGAATTGTATTGGCGCTAAACTGCCTTATTAACTTTGAGTTAGTTGTTCTCTGCAGCGCTGAGTGAAGCGTTGAGAGGAATTTCATACAGTATTTAGTTTTAACGAAAGGAACAAACGATTTGGGTGAAAGCTGCTAAATTGCGCACTCAGGACGCTGCCATTGTTTTTACTGGCCATGCTAGCAACTGACGTAAATGTGCTGTTTGACAAGAATGGTTCTTTTGCCATGCTGGTAAAATCATGTCTTGTCACTTACTATTCAATAATAAGTTAGATTTTGTCTTTTGGCTACTGTTTCAAAGCTTGAAACATCGACTAAGAATTGCTCACACTTCTTGTCAAGACTGTTGACATACATTATTCTGATCCATCAGGAATGCATACAATTCTAACGTAAAGAACCAAGTTACCCACTAAACCAGGGATGGTCATCCTTTTGCACCTCATACGCTAATTTTTTCAAGCGTTACACCAACTATCGGCTATTTCTTGTAATGAGGTTATTTTACGTCATGAGTTGTTTGACAGGTAATATTGTCAAATGCACATAGAATATCTGTTACATCAGCAAATAAACTTCACAATTACTTACTTTATAATGAGACGTTCGAATTTGTTTGGAATTAAAGTTTTTTACTGAGAACAGCAGATTTTAACTCCTAAAATTTCAATTACAGGCGCGACCTCGTTTTCCTGTTAAGAAAGTTCATGGACGAACATGCTTGTTCGCATGTGTATGTCGTTCCAAGACAACAAACAATTCTGAGCGAATTTTCTTACTTCTTGGAAATTTTCACAAGGTAAGGATCGCCAGAAGCATAAATTTCAGAAGCACCATGGGCTTTAGGAAGCTCATCCCAATGATTTTGTTCCAAGTCAGTGAGTTCCTTTTGTCTGTTACTTCGCATTTTCATTATTTTTCGTTTACTAAGTGAGATTGGGTTTTTAAGTATGCGACCTTCTTTAGCAAAATCACAAAGCGAATTTGAAACGTGTCGTGCAGTAACTTGATATTTTTTTCAGTGCATTCTCTCAAACTGCCTTTATCAGCACATTCAATCTGCGCCTTTGACACTAGGAGTACCAAGCAGGTCAATTGACGATTCTTTATTTTCAAAGCTTTGTTACTTGAAGCCCACACTGCAACTTTTATTGAAACGTTTTGATTTTTTTCGTGGATGCACCCAGTCCGTTAATTTCAGACAGTTTTTGTTATCCGTCACAGAAATAAACTCACACGTTCCTGCAATTAGCAACCGCGTGAATTGGCGCTGCAGGCAATCTAATGCTGGAAAGTGAAAAAGACGCAGCTGTTTAGCGGTTGTTTTGGCGGATTACCCTAAATAACCTTTTGGTGCGTTTGACAATTGACTCTGCAAGCGATCTAATGCTGAGAAGTGCAAACCACACTGCTGTTATGAGATTACTTTGGCGGATTACTCCAGATCAACTTTTGTTTTTTGACAAATGCCGCTGCAGGAAATCTCATGCTGACAAGTGTTAAAGACGCTTCTTTTTTGTGATTGTATTCACAGAAACAAGATTTTTTTCCGTCTTTTTTTAAACATTGGCATATTTAAGATCACACTGACAAGCTGTAGCTCTTTGTCGAGGTAAAAAAGCTATGTAGTTTTGCACCACGTGTACAGTACTGCAAATGAAGAGATGTGGTTGGTTCAAACAGAAGTGAATAGAAGCAGATTTTAGGTTTTGCTGAATTTTAGTTGACCATCGTAGCTTTTCAACAGCATATGTGAGAATTGTTTCATCCTTTGTATGTTTATTTTTTATGGATGAAATGTCGCGTAGTTTTACCACTAGTCAAAGTTTGGGTTTGCTGCGTGATATATCGTCAGATTATTCTGACGGGGAGCGGTCTGACAATGATATGAATGATGTAGAAACAGAGGGAGTACAAGCTGTTTTGTTAAAGGAAGAATCATCTGATTCACCTAATGACCACGAATCAGATTCTGGAGTCGCTGTTTCTTCAAACAGGAAGCACAGGAAGATGAGAAGATCTTTCACGATAAAGATGTTGGCAGGTTTTATGTTGGCAGGTTTTAGCACTAAAACAAGCTGTTAGTGAATGCCTGCAGTGGCAGAAGATAATGAGGATTTGGCCAAGTCCTACTGCGTATGCTGTTTATTCTCACATCATTTCTGGTAGTCCTCTTTCATCGTTCCGGATTTTTTCAACGAACGAATGTTGCAACCTCTCCGGTGGCGTTACGTTGAATGTGTGGTTCACCACGAACGGGGTGTGCGCGAAGAACAATAATATATAAATGTGGCGCGAACAAGCAATAATGGAGTGATCGCGGCGCGAGAACTTCATTGTTGCTTGCTGCTACGGTGCGAAGCGTTGCGCACACGCCACGCTCGGGATTTCCGATCACAACACCTATAATGGGAAACATCCGCGAATGGACTATTGCTGAATCTCAGCGAGTTCAGCGAACTGGAGGATAAGTTAGAGAAGTTTCTTGGTCGTATCATTGTCCGAGGAGTTATTGGTGGTCGAACAGTACCCATCTTCGGCATGTGGAATAGTCTATCTATGGGGATATGACTAGTTAAGTAAAAGCCCCGACAATTATCTTTAAATCATGAAATTCCTATGATTCGACTTAAAGTTTGGAAGAAGACGAAATCCAAATAAAATTAAGGATAGATTATATTTAACCCGAAGTCTTGTAATCCATATTTTTAATATTTCCGTTTGAGCAGTTCTCCCTTGTAACGCACGGTGCACGTTTACACAACATACGGCCAACGAAACGAATAAATCTGGGATAAAATTCTGGATGGCGGTTGTTGTTGAAACTAAATATTTATTCAACGGTTTCCCAATGGTAGAAAAAACTGTGAGCAGCAATCGTAATGAGAGCGTGCTAACTGACGTAGTGATTGTGCAACAATGGTCACAACCTAACCAATGACAATTACTTCATATGCTTAGGTCTTTGTTTGCGCCTGGCAAAACAAGGCTGCAGCCTTGTCGGTAGGATTCGATCAAACCGAAAAAATTACCAAACAATCTGAAAAAAACTTCCATAGGTGGAAAATAGGGGCATCAAAACAATGTTACAGAAAAGTGGCAAGCATACGAAAGGAAAATCTACAGGGATTTTGGCTAGATAACACGATGTTTGTATTGCTTTCCAACTATAAGAAAAGGCAAGAGAGATTTCACATTTTCCAGAATATTAGGCTAAGTTGTGGGACCAAATATCCTTTAAAGAAAGCTGGACCAGAGACGTTTCATTCTGGGTAAATGAAAGTTTTGCAGAGAATCAAACCTTATTTGACATTTGTAGACTGATGCAATGTTAGAAATGCAGTTATCAAACTAATTAGGTAGTTTACCATTATCAAAAGAGTACATGAATTTGGCAAATGAAAATTTCAATAAGTCTGGCATATTTAAAATTTTGAGCCTAGAATAGAGAACAGTCGTTTTAATTTTTATCATATTTAGGGGTGCCTAGAGCCTTATTCTGCAATCTGATGAGAAGGAGTAAAGACGTTCGATTAGTTCTTCGCCAGTTAAGTAATGATTAAGTTAAAAGGAATGGAAAAGAGCAAAGCAAACAGAATTGAGCATTGGAATATTGCTCTAGTGTTTTAATTTGAACGTTCCACGTGATTTGGAGAGCTGTGTCACCAACTTTTCAATTTGTGGCTTCCAACTTAGTTGATCATCATGAATTATACCAAAATATTTTAAGTTAGCCTGCTTCGTTTTGTTATTGCCTGATGTTTAAACAGAAACTGAAACACTGATATTGCGATGGTGAAAAATAAGATTCGTTTCTATTAAAACCGATTCACTTAACCCTTTGACTTTTACGTTGGTACACATCTGGTGGACAGTCAGTCTACGTCGTAACTGCATTGTTCACCTGAATAATCAGAGTAAAGGTGAAAAGAACCATGTTCCGCGACAGCAATTATTTGTTCTCTATTTTTCACAGGTACAAGCACTAGCCACAGAACGTTGTGGTATAACTTCCAAGTTTAGTAAAGTGTGAAAACAATTAGCAAAACCCTCAAAGTCACTGTCTTGAAGATGCAGGTAGGTCGAAGTTGCACAGTAGAAAATAACTGGTCTACTGGGTGGAATTATGAACTCAAGATGCTTGTTTTGGACGCGAACTGAAACTTCATGAAATCAAACTAGTTCTGCGCAGGATGTTACAGTTTGCTGGAACCAAAATATTTGTAGATACGGACAGAAACGCTAGAACACCCTACCTTACTGTGCAAATAAGTATGGTTGAATATTGTGCTGAAGTCAAATCAAGTTTGCTGTGGTGAACACAACTTTGCAGAAAAACGCGACACTTGATGCAGCCATGATATCATGCGACGGTGACTGCAGTATGTTGTATGCATATACAGCGAGAGAACCTATATCTGAAGACATTGGCTAAAAAGCTGCTGTTAAATTCAATTGAGAAGTGATGAAGACGAGCAATTGCAAAAAAATCTAACAATGTGGAGTTGTAATCTAACTTAGACTTGATGTGATGTGACATCAGTTCGGGTGGAATTTTTGTTTTCATAATTACAGTCAACAGTTTTCAAAACATTCAAATGCGTTTAACAATTTCAAACTACTGGCTTTTCTGTTGAAAACTCTTAACTCTGAAAGACCTTACTGAACATTTTTTAGTTTCGAAAACAAAGTAACACAAATACAGTACCTAAATTCATTAGCTACCAAGCGTCCTTCTTGATAGTCAATCTCTAAACACGAGTATAAACCTTGTGTGTTAAACTTTTGCAGTGGTTTTCGCAAAACTCTTTCCTGATTCCATCACTCAAGTTCCCTTGTTTAGTGTGTCTTACCCACTTTTCAGCGCAGTGTATACTTTTTTCCTTTGCTTTGCAAAAAAAATTCAGGTTTCCGAAACTATGTGGAGATAAATAGATTATAATAAAGCTGGAAAACTGGTATACAAACTAAAATTTTCAGATGTCTGGTTTCAGGATCATTCCTTCAAATCTAATAAAAAAACACTAGACAACATATTTCTTCGTTTCAGGTTCCACAAATTACCTTGCAGCCTGAGTGGATGCCATTTCCCCCATATGTTCCCGCTTGCCCACCCGGACTTGAATGTCTTGTCAATTTGGATCAAGTTCGTATTCGTCAAAGATTGCATGCATTAGAAAGTAAGTATATTTCAACGTCAAAAATGCTATTTGCTTGCTTATTGTTGCACTTCCGAAAAAGAATATTTGAAACTGTTTAAAAATTTTTCCAAAATTATTAATTGGTCTGCTTGCATTTTTTATTTCAAGAGTAGAATCAATTGCCTCCCAAAATAAATTTCAAATTGGCCTCAGCAGTGTTATTTATCTTTTGCTGCAAACGTCACGTTTTCATTGCAAAGCTGTGTTGAACATGATGATGTTGGTTTCTGCGTTTCACAGCATTCAACCAACCGCGTCCAAAGTTCACTGTAAGGAAAAGCTTCGATGTCGAAAACATCACGAATCAACTGTGTTATGTTGCACTTCAAGGTAGGTTGACAAGGTAACATTTTCCTAAATAAACAAGTGATATATTTTCATGTATGTTCGAAAATCGCCGTTACACTTTTCCATTTTAATCCATTTGAGCATTTTAAGCCAGGCAGCAGCGGCTTGCTTGGTATTGTGGTAGTCCATTGAGCTGCAAGATTGGCAACAACAAGCGATATTTTCATCCACAAGTGCCATAAAACGTTGTCCTTTACTTGATTTCAAGTTGATCCAGAGTGTTTGCACCATAGCACTCTTGACTTGTTGTTGCAAAACATGGACAAATATGGCTGAACACTAAAAAACTTCCCATACAACTCAGCATAAATGGGTGTGCAAAAAGCACCTTGATCCAACGGTGAGTATTTTTAGATTACGATATGACTATAAACAATGTTACGTTTAGATTGAAATTTTTAAGAAAGTAAAAGTTTTTTTGGAAAGAGATGTCCTCAAACGCATAATAGGATGGCACGCTGCTGTGCGGCTGTGACTGTGGTTTACCCTGAACAAATATAACATAGTCAACTGCAGTAAGCACGAACATGAATTGGTTTTACTTAAGCGCAACTCAGGATTTGTTTTTGATATCCTGAATTAACTCCTTTTTGGAATTGCGCACGGTATTGGGTGGTCGGAAACCTCCTTGGTCGACGTCACCAATGTCAAGGGCAAAGAACGTTTGTTGCAGCTTCAGATTTTCCGTTCTTATTCAATCAGAATTGCACACAAACGTGAAAAACAAACCAAGTGTTAGTGATATATCAATTATATAGTTGTAATTATCAACACCCGTCACTTGTGTTTCGTAATTCCTTATTTGGACGGATTTTAGTGATAAAAAAGTGTTGTAGTAGGGCGAGGGTTGCACTTGATTACCTGCAAGTGCACCTTCTCTTTACAATACTCTTATCATCACTAAAAGCGCCCAAGCAAGGTTAACGCAGGAAAGTCAACTCTGCTACTGCAACAAATGTTTTCAAGTTCCAGGTTCCCATAAAAGCTTTACCTTGCCCTGGCTAAAGATTTTAATTTCCAAGTAAAATGGATCTACCACCTGACAAAGCATCAACCACAAGTTAATTGCTATAGCACATACTTAGCAGGAAGGTGGTCTTCCAAGTGTTTTGGCGTGAAATGATAATTTGAAAGTGTTTCATTCCCCCACTAAGACCTTGCAGGTTAATCCTCTCTGAAGTTGACGCTAATATCCAGCTGTGTGAAGAAGAAAGGTTTAAATTACGATTTTTATTAAGATGAGAGGTGGAACACAGTTATGAAATGTCAATGCTAAGTAATCTTATACCTCTGATTTTGATATATAAAGCACACGTACTATAATACACAGATCAACGGTCAATTCATTTTTCTCGAGCACTGACCTTTTCATGCAAAAAATATCGCGTAATGCACGAGGTTTCCTCATAAGTCTAGTGTAAAAATTTTGATCGATTGATTTGCCATACGGCGATGCAGTACGTTTTGTTTCAGTTTTAGAACGCAGCAAATATTTTGCAGTACATGGATAACTGTGGTTTTCCTTGTGCTAATCAACTCAGAAGATAAGAGCCACATGCCTGTAGCAGCGGGGTCGGAAAAATGCAACAAATAAAACCACTAAAAGACCTGATTCTTTTTACTTGCTTGTCAAACACGCAGCAAAGTAATATTTCCCAAACACAGTTTCTCACTTGTGCCACACCTCAACCACATTTGCGGCAGAAAGGTTCGGCCAGGTATGACGGATTCACCAATGGGAAAAAAGTAGTTTTGTGCCTCAGTACAAAAGCGATGCATGTCTACTTTTCTCTTACAAATATGTGCTTACAGGCTAAAATTACACAAGCCACTGCACTAGGTTTTCGCGTGTTAACGTAACACGCAACACCAGTCACGCGAAAGGCCAACGCAGATGCCGTATTTGGGGACCATTCAAGAATTTTCGTAGACAAGGTTTATGCATTATCAGAATTTACACGTGATATCTAAGCTTTCTGAGTCGGAAAATTTTACTAAGTTATTTAGTTGATTCACGGGATGTTATGCAAGTGCTGTATGAACTTGCATAATCAGTATTTATAATGTACTTCGATCACTACATTTGTGGAGAACAGTTTTTGTAAACGACAAAAGTTTGGAGAATATTAGAAACTTTCATCTTTACATTACAAAAATGACTTCGCATTAATTTGTGATGGCTTATATTACAAAATATTTTTCGTACCAGAGCCAACTATGACGCACATCTGTGGTGATCAAAGAGAACCTTTCGAGATACATTTCATGAATAACAACCAACAGGTATGATTATGCAGTCTTTCTGCTACTCGTGTTAGGTCGGAGAAGTTGCCGCCAGGCAATTCTAAGTCTTCTGGTCATTACTTCAACCGCGAATAAGTGGCCGTATTTTCAAATATAATGTTTTTTTCGGAGCTATGAAGCTACGCTGTCTATCATACAATTGAAAATACCACGAGTTCAAGTTTCTTTGATCTGACATAGCAGCAAGTTGTTTGAGGTTTCCAGTTTGTGATTTAGGTTCCCACTTGATTTGTGTGCTGTCCCATATTACATCATGAATAACTTCTACATTGGTCACATTCCTCTTTGTTACCTTAAATTCAGTGGTGGATTTAAGGGGAGGCGAACGAGACACTTGCCCGGCGTTGTCCTTTTGTACGGGTCCCCAAGATGTTTTGCGCGTGAATTTTCCTCGTTTTTGGTGAAAAAAAACGTATTATCCTCTCAAATAATATAGGCTACTTTGTAGCCGAGCACAAGTAAGAACTCTGGCCCTGAAAGTGGCTTCCAACAGCCATTGCAATGCATACAATTGTCAGTTTTATTAGCCTACTGTTCAGTGTATGTTCTAGCACTGTCATGTGCAAAAATATTTTTTAAGTTGTGTTGATGTACATATTAACTGGCAGCTGAAATCTTCAACTGTTCAGCCTCACTTTGACCCGGGTGGCCTTACACATTGTTCGTTACAAGATGTCATTGGCAGTACCTAGTTAAAAATAGTTTTTTGGTCTAGTGCGTAAGCAAATGTGCAATGCTAAAGCTCAAGTTTGTGGAAATAAAGGTGATCAACACACGCTTTTTGAACATTCATATTTTTATCCAAGGACTTGTTTTTATGTCTCTGAGCTGGAAAGGTTAGAAAATTTTCTTATTTCGTGTGATTTTGCACCTTTGTGAACATCTCCATCAGAAAGAAAGACAGCATGCAGTTTTTATAGCAGTGACCACACTGCATTTTTTAATCCATAGGACGTTTTTTGTTCACAAAGTAGGTCTGTTGTGCTGCAAAAACTGTTTATTGATAAGCAAAGCTTCATTAATACTTTTTGACAGGTAGCAGAAATGGTATTTTTGTTGAGTATTTTGAGTAATCATTTTTTACAGATATTTCATGTGTTTTAGCTGGATTGAATTTAGTCCATGCTTGAAGTCACATATTATTTGAAGCTTGTCTAGTAACTGGTTGATTTAAGGTGGACTTGCTAAGTGATGTTAAATCTACATTGCCAGCTTTTCACCAGTATAACATGAACCGTTTTTTAACGCGGATTTAAAGCATGATGTAGCCGAGTTGCTGCGGTAGCAACGTTTGCAATAAGGTGTATGATGACTTATTCGCTAGTTCTGCACATATTTCAAACAACTAGTGTCAATGCAAGAAGTGGGAAGCTTTGATTCGTCTAGCCTCAAAGTTTTTCAAAGTAATTTTTAGGTTTGATGCGTCTGTACAGCATATATGCCATGTTCTTCAATGTAATTGAAAAAATTAAATGTAAAACAAAATTATTTTTAAATCCGCTTGGTTGCTGTCTGTGGTTTCATGGGGTCCTTTAAGGACATGGCTGTGAACAAATTAAGGACACCAAGCATTTTTCAGGGGATGTGTATTATAAACTTTCCAGTTTATGAATGGTGAATGCAGAGAAATAGGGCGCAAAACTAGAGAAGTGGGAAGTGAATTGAACTTGCTATCGCTTAACTTTTATTCGTTGCCAGCTTTGTCTTATCCAACTTTCGATGTTCAAAGTTGCGTACCACGAATACCCTTTTGAATTTTCTGTTATGTTAGTCACGCCGTAATCACAGGAACGTATCCTTGACCCGCATATCCCCTTTCGAAGCTTGATCAAAAGGTCTAATCACGGTTGTTTGAGTATGATGACGTCATCAGAGGACCCCGTTTCTGTTTTGCCTCGCCCCCCCAACCTCATGTAAACCACTGGTTACAATTTTGTGCGTTTATCACAGGAGGTGATGCGTGTCACTCGTCCTCATCAGACTTGTGGTGGTTTCTGCGGCTGCTCCTGGTTTAACAGCTGCTTGTACTCTGTTGAAATCGAAGCACCGGTTGGACATTTGATTGGATCAGTGAAGCAATTGTAAGCGAGTGGTTTCTGATATCAGCATATGGTAGCAAGCGGAAACTTGTTCGATTCAACCATACCGTTCGGCCGTTTGTTTTAAATGACATCTCGAACAGATGGAAAAGATGGTCTTATATGCAGAATCGTAGATTAATATCTGTTGGAACCACGAAATACACCTGAAACTTTTAGAAGGCGGTCAAACTATTTTTTCAAAGAAGTGGAGATGTTCAAATGAGGACGGGCTCGGATCAAATCCCCAACCTATGACGCAGTATGCAAAAAATTGCTTTGGTGCTGTTGTGGCGGCGCTGTAGAGTTTGATGCAAGTAATCAATACGCAACAAAAATAGCCGTTATACTGCCTGTTTTAATAAGATTTTATCGTAACGTGATTACCATATATATTCGGTTTTAACACGCAGCTCACAATATTATGATGAACAGAAGGCAGTTGTGGTGCTGCAAATATCATTACCAGGTTTGCCAAGAAACGAAATGCGCTAGTACGCGAAAGTACCTCAGATGCTTTAAGTAACGTATGTCTAAGTGCACCTTACAATCAGGGACAACTAACAATAGAATAAATACTGTGCGGACCCAAAGCATTGTATGCAATAAAAAAACTAAAAACAAACAATTATCAGCAACCTCACTTCAGGAAAGAGTTTTGCAAACTCATTGAGACCTCGGATCAAACTTTTGAAAAATCTACTTGGCACTTGCCTTACTCTTTCCTTTTCTGGCAACAACCCAAAAACTGTTTTATCCGTGATATTTTAGCAATAAGGTATTTGGCAAATCCCGACTTCATTAATCTAAGCAAGCTATATGTCCAACCCGTAGCCAACGCGCCTCATTCGACCCAGTTTAGGTTTTCGCTGTAGTATAATGACACACACTGACTACTTTCTTTATTTTGATAATTTTATATTTGAAACTTTTGATGTACGGGTCCTCACTGCCACCTTATCACTTCTGTACTGCGTACTGGGAGATTTCCACGTGTCCACTGACACCTTGGTGCAAAACTGATTTCTAGTTTTCTATTTTATGCCCTTGTTGCGATGGCACTAAACTTCTTTTGACATCACACTTATGCAGTGGTTGAAGAAGCCAAACAGTCATTACCAGAGATATTCGAACTTTGTTCTTGATAATCAAATTAGTCAAAAATTCATCACCAGATTAAAGACGCTTATCACAAAACCAAAACTGATTTTTTGATGAAAACAAATACTTTTTGAAATGATAAAATAAATGCTAGGTGTGGAGGGTTTTAACTTGTAGAGCATCGTGTTTCCGATATTTGCAGAAAATCGTGGTGTTATCCAAACTATTCAGTACATGACGCCTCCGGTCATCAAGTCTTTACGATCAAAGGACCACAAGAGTTTTGCATTGCTTCAACCATCTATCGAAACTACATGTTCAACATTGTAACTACTGAGGGCGAGAAACAGTCGGTGGGTAAGATACTTTTGCGTTGGTCGGGAGTTCGAAAGGAACTGATCAGAGATCTCTACGTGAAATGTAAGTGGGTGCGAGGAAATTTACGCATCTCAAGCAATATACACTTTCTCTCTTATCTCGCCTCGTAGATTAGATTAAGTTTTAGTGTTATCGATGTGATGGTGGTGGGACAAATTTTATCCACAGCTGTTCGATGCTGGAAATGCATCTTCTTGCCTGAAGCGCATAATAAATTCTACGTCGGTCATTCTATCACCCTTTTGCATTATTTGCCCTAGCGTTTGTCGTAAACTTGCTTTTGTTTGCATTTCTCATGTGTTTGTCACACGTTGAACACGAAATATTGAGCTTATGCGTTCGCATCGCGTTGATGTTGGCGACAACGTCCATCTTCAAACATTCAAAAGAGATAACTTAGTGGCAGGCGTTTATAAATAACATCTGCAAGGGCTGAGTCAGTGCTTGAAAGAGTCGTTTGCAGCATGAAACAAGCTTGACCGAAACTTTTCTCCAGAAAAATTGATTTTATCCAAGAAATCCATTACAAAGTTTCGAACGGAAACATTGTTGCCAAGGAAAATTGGAAGCCTTTTCGAAACAAAAGTAACGGTTACGGAAAGGCTTCCAATTTTCTCTGGCAAAACGGTAAACAAGAAAAAATCTTTAACATCTTTGAAGGATTCTTTGGAATGATGTAACATCACTCTGTGGTCCTAATATTTAAGATCTAATGGAAATTACAGTCACAAACATTTTACGAAAATACTTTGTTTAGGCATGAATGTGCTAGGAATATAAGGCAAATATTTTGTCCTCTTCTCAAGAAGAACGAGGTGCGTTTTTGCTTTGACAAAATATCTGTTTCATCATGATGAAGCGAACCGCGCTAATCTGTCAAACATGTTATTATGAAGATAAGAGATCTATAATGTAAGGTTGCCATACGTCAAGTTTTTCCCGGACATGTCCGGGCTTTTAGTGGCCAAATATGCGTCAGGGAGAAATGTTAAAAAGTGCTTCAATATCCGGGATTTTTGAATAATGCATTTTATGAAATCTAACCGCAATGTTCTCACAGTAAGAATCATTTAGTGCTAAAGATCAAACGTTGTAATTTTTTACTGTTAAAAATGTCTAAGCGAAAATGTAAAATTACTGACGAGATGACGGCAATACATCCATGTTTCCGGAAAGGTAGGAAGAAATGAATGGGAAGCAGAATTCTTAGTTTGTAAACCAGGAACATACATCTCGGTTTCATACAAAGGTATCGCAGATTTAAAATTGCATCTCAGCTCCGATAAACATTGCAAAGTAGTAAGTGCAGCTTCCTGATCAAGTAAAGTGACAAATTATTTCGTCAACACGGGATGTAAAACAGTAGATGAAGTTAGATGAACTTAATTTTTGGTGTTTTCGGTTTGTACTATATTTATCCTATTCTCGCGGGAAAGCGACGGTGGCAGTGTGCTTTGGATGCATCCAAAATTTATACCAAAATAAAAGTGTTTTCGTCGCAAAAATTGGTTACAGTGACTGACATAAACCTGTCAGAAATTGCACCTCATCAGATATGGTAACCCTACTATAATGTGACACGTAATGGTTGCTAGCAAATCTTCTCATACAGCTAATAGACTGTTGAAAGTGCACTTGGTTATAAGATTACTGCTGTATTTTGCGAAAGCTAAAGTGTTTCAAAACTTCGAACTTTATTCACTGACCTCGCAGTTGTTTTTCCAGTTCCTGAAGACCTGGACACGAAGATGAAAGCAGTGCTTCTTGGCGCCGGATTTCTGATAGTAAGAATTTAGTTTTTCCAAAACGTTTTGCAAAGTCTTATGCATAGATTCGTGATTCCATCTTTCCAAGCAACCGTATTTATTGCTGTGTTTGGTATAATCTGCATGGATAATGAATGAAATTATTTATTGGTAAATATGCGCAGTTGGAAACTGTGGCTAAATTAGCTTTTTCTTTAACTTCTATTACGTGCATCTAATTAGTTTATATTAAAACACAACCATTCAAAAACCTAGAAACAATTCTCACCGCTACTTCAATTTGTCTCAGTGATTAATTGGTCAAGGTTGGTTCGGTATATTATAGGCTGAAGTATATAGGAACGAAGAGAGGCATCGACACTGAAAAGCAAGGAATACCAAACAAAAACTTCGCTCACGAGTCAAACCTATGACTTTGTCCTTTCTGATCATTATCAATACGTCAGCTCAAAATCACGTTTTCCTGCCGATGATCAATGATTTGATAGAGGCAGTGAAGTTACAGCCCTTTTAAAATTTATGTATCATTAACCACCAAAGCACCTCTTCATTCACGAACTGTTTCCTTTTTCCGCAGAACATGATGTTCTTTGACATCAACCAAATGAGTCAACACGCTGAATGAAGCATTCCTGGACTGTTACGAATACATAAGTTGTTCGAGGCAACAACGCCAGGTTGCACTGATTATTGCAACGATGTGGTTTTATGAAAAGTAAAGCGTACGTTCAACAAAAATGGAATGGTGTGTCCATTTTTATGACCTGAAAATCATTTCTTACTTGTCGATGAGTGGCTACCGTAACAAATCCGGTAGATGTTTAGTAAAATTAAAGTAAGGTTAACGATCGCGAAACGGACAAAGATTTCTTGGAAAACACAGGTAACATATACAGTAGCAACGTTCTCATGAGTCATCTGGGAGTTCTCCCTCACACAGAAAACTTGAATTATGGTTTCATATCAGTGATTCTCATCATTGTTTCGCCCATGGACCATATTTCTAACAGAAATATCCGATGGGCCACTTACTGTACTGACACGGACAACTTCATCGTTTGAGCCAGTTCTTGAAGTCCACTGCTTGGACGCACTAGAGTTCGGGGCGGGTGTTGAGCAGCCAGTCAATTGTTTCATCAACCAGAACCGTCAGGCCATGCATTCAAAAGGGAAGTCGATGGATTGGATAATGAATTTATCAGGGGTTCATGGAACTCTCTGTGGACCACTAAAAATTCCGGGTGGGCCACCAGTGATTCATGTCCTGAGTATCTCAGATGGATCAAACTGCAACTACCGTGCAATTAGCCCATTATTCACGAACACAGGTTACCATACACCAGGAAGTCTTTAAAAATGAAAGTCGCTGCCATGACAAATATGCATTTCTTTTCATCAAGCCACACACTTCATTTTTCCGCAAATTCTATCTTTTATCAAACTTCATCTGAGCATTCAAATTTTAATAAAGTTATTAGCGCTGCCCACGTGGATCATTAAACAAGTGGAATGGACACAATTATTCAAAGTTATACGCAATATTCCTCGATCGGAAGGAAACTAAAAATAAAATGTTCTGCTCAAATGATGATCAAGCTATGAGAGCGCCTTTGTACAATAGAGAAAATATTTCGAAAAAAGGTACATATAACAGTTCTAATTTTTCTGAAAGCTTTGAAGGAATCAGACAGTTGGGTTCTGTTTACTTGGCGATGATGCAAACTTGCACATATCTGCAAATTACTATTCAAGTAACTACTGTAGATTCTAACAAAGCGATTGGGTTGAATCGACACGTATAACATTACCCACCCTCAGTCATAAAATGTGCAAGAAATGCTTATGTGTGAAAAATTTAAAGGTTAAAACAAAAGCAATGAAAGCAAACAAGCTCAACACTAAATTGAATAATCCAAAAAAGGCACATATCTAATACATTTTCATAAGGTCGCAAAAACAACTGGTTGGTTGCTAATGATGGTACAAACCGTTTTGGACTTTGTATCAGATTTTCAACAACAGTTGATTGATTTGACTCTTTCTAATGCTGATCTTTAAAAATTTCATGTTGGTCTGTGGAAGGTTGCGCCATCTGGTGATGAACACGCGACGGTTAAAATGTTTTTCAGAAATTTATTAAGAGATCCCGAAAAAATTCAGAAATGTATTAAGAGAAGACCATAAGTGAAAGATACAGCTGTGAATTTTCTTTTTTTAGAAAGAACAGAAAGTAGGCGTTTCGCGTACCTCTTCGAAGGCCTTCGCGACCCCCAGTGGCACGCGAACCACAGTTTGGGAACCATTGCTCGGAAGTAATCGATGCTGGAAAAGAGTAGCACGAACTGCACCAATCATATGTTTTGCAGTGGCGGGTACTTTTTGCCCCTTTACGAAAATGAATAGTGTATTAAATCAGTTTTTTTAAGGCGTTTTCGGGACCCGATTCGGGTCTCTAGAATTGAAAATCGGGTCCCTAGAATCAGAGAAAATTATCATAAGATCCCTAGAATCAGAGAAATCAGGTCTCAACAGGTCCATACTGGGTACCTAACATTTTCCTTAAAAAAAACTGATTAACTTGTAATTTTATTGTAAGATAGTTTACCAAAACCAGTGTGTCGGTTACTATGCGTGTGTAATTTAAGACCTGTGTCGTTACTTCGTCGCGCACGATTGCCAGACATAAATGCGGTCACAAGGAGGTCAGTTATAGGATGATTTTCAAACCTCATAAAAATGCAAAATCAACTTGGGAAGGTGCCGGAAAACCGTTTTCACGTGGAGCACTAAACACCAATGGAGCTGTTTCCTTTCACTTTCCTTACAAACATCCGGTCGATTAGTTAAGTGAACCCAACTGCGCAATGTTCCTTGGGAATGTTGCCAGTAGTAAGCACACTAGAAGCTAAATGAAACTTGACGACAAAGTATGTTAAACAGAAATCAGATTGCACTTAAATTTCAAAACAAATGAGCGATTCTGAATGCAGAAAAGTATTTCACAGTTGAACAAAAGAATTTACGTTTACAACGGAAGTTTCCATTGATCAAATGACTTGTCTTGATAGCTTTCAACTCTGTATAAAACCTGAACAATCTCATGTTTGTACCATGACTAATCTTCCAAGCCAAACTAGACTTCAAACATTTACAGTAGCTAAATATTGCAAGGAAAAGTCTCTACGATTGTAGTAATTTTCATCATGAGTTGGGCCAGCCCATCTAGGAAAAGAAAGCTTGAACGAACTTCAGAATTATCAAGAAACAGCAACCATAATTAAAGCAAATACCTGCATTTTAATGCTTTCTCAAATGCATGCATATTTTCTATATTTTGTACGGAAATATTTCGTCGAGTTGTATACCTTGCAGTAAACAGCAAAAGTAAGAGATAAAGTAAATCCCAAGTTGTGAGGTATGCGCCGCAGTTGGATATGGGGACGATCATGATCTGAGAACTATCATTGAAAGAAACGGTTGTATCTGTTGCAACTACCCTATTGCTAGTTTGAAGGATTTGCAAATAGTGACAACTATAACTGTTGGGGAACTTTTTAAACATGCAACTAAACATAAGCTAAAACGTACGTACCTTGAAAAAACTACATTAAAACTCTGAGTGTTCATCCTAGGTCAGTGATGGCGAACATATAGCACGAGTGCCAGTGGTGGCACGCACAGTCCTCTCTGTGGGCATCGTCGTTCCAGTGCAGAGTTCGTTACCAGATAGGGAGAGGTATGCGGGGCCATTGCTCCCAAGACTGAAACATCCACTTGAAAAGACACCGCTTCGTGCAGTTGTTTGTAACATCAAGTTATGCAGTTCCGTTGCATTATTATTCTAGAAGCTCCTTGTACCAAAGAAAGCAGGGACAATTTGACCATGTCCTCAGAGACGTCACAAAAATAGAAGATTGTATCATGTGTCGCGCTCTTACCTGTCGACAGTTTCAAACATGTCTTGAGGTCTCATACACAGTATTAATGTTTACGAATGTGCAATAATGTCCGGTGTCTCAGCAGAGGACGAGTCCTGGAAAGATTTGTAGCCTGCTCAGAACCGTCGCCAGAAAGTCGTCAATAGGGGGCTTTACGTTCGTGCAGAAGGGGCTTAACATTCAAATTTGACAAAACTTCCACCGCTTTATAGTGTTTCATGTTTCAATTTGGGGTGCCAAATTGATCTTTCCTGCTCACACTGATTACATTTATAAAATCTAGAAATGAAGGTATCGGAATTTTAAGGAAACTGTATCTGGATAACAAATTCTACGACATGCGTGAAACACTTTCGAAGATAGAAGCAATGTGTGGTGTTGATATAACGTTGAATTTGTACCAGCAAGAGTAGAGTGAACCTAGTCGAGTGGGGAAACTCTATTGCTCTCATGTTACGCTGAGGGTGGTAGGTTTGACTCTCTCTTCAAGTGGTTGAGGGCGACGCAGCAACAAATGACAGCACACTAGTTCTGAAAATGAAATTCTTGAAGTTTGGAATTCTCTGCCAAATGACTTTAAGTCAATGAACGCAATTGGTATTACTTTCCTTAGTTTGTTTGGATCATCTTATGCGTGTGAGCAGCTGTTTCAAGCTGTGAATTATATCATATCTAACACCAAAAACAGACTATGGCCTGAGTACTGCATGTGTTTCTCTCAAACGTACAAAATACTGTATGAGTCAAGGTTAGACTAATTATTGGCAAAAATCACATTAATTGTTCAAAAGCATGCCAAATAGACACTCTTACCTTTCAATAAAAAAACTGTTTGTATCTTGGGAGCTCTGTTATTGTGTGTTTTTTTTAAGACAAAAGATGATAATGCATACGTTTTTTGCTAACCCAAAACATAGTTGGCTCATTCAGGTTAAATTGCCATGTTGGCACTTTGGAATACATAAGTGAGTTAAGGGTTGCCGTTTAGGCACTCGGTCTATAAAAGGTTCGCCATCACTGTCCTAGGTCTTGCCCCTCTTTAGAAACGCCTTGTCCCCTTTCCATTGGAAAACATTTGTATTTTCGTGTGTCGAGTAGAATTGGCAGTGATGCCCACTAAATATCAGACATTGAAGTCTAGACAAATCAGTGTGTTTACTATCAGATTCCAATTATCAGTTGCCGTCAAAAGCACTAGACATTTGTAGGTGTGAAAAAAAGCACCACAGAAGCAGTTAACTGCTTGAATTGTGTGCCGAAAACGACACCTAGATAAATGGAAGGTTCAAAATATAATGAAATCACTTAGCTGTCAAAAAATGAAACAATATCGTATTGACAACTAAAAAAGGGTGTATCAACATTTTCTAGCCACCATCCTGATTAGCATCGTTCATTTCTAAAAGGTTTAATATTGCCCATAGCACACAGTACTTACCGATCAAAGTAAAATAACTTTTTTTGGACGATCTAAAACGGACGTTTGATTTTGGTTTTGTGTGGTAATTTCTCTTACACAACTTGTGTGTTTTGACTCTGGTACTTTATGACTTGTGCACAATCTACCAACCTGGCAGATAAGACGACAAAAATCTCCCATAATCAAAGTAAGCAGTGCAGTGAACCATCACAGCCTAAAGAAAGACAGTTTGCATGTCTCGAAGAAGGTATCGTATGCAATTTCAGATTTCAATTTTTTATATTTGTGGGAATATAAGTTTGCGATTAAAAATATTTACGTAGCAATAAGAAACGTGTTGAACAACGGTGATCGTGTTACATCCGCAATCAACATGAAACGATATATGGGTGTACTGCACGGCTTGCACCAGCATCTCAGGCTTGCAACATTTGCAACAAGACCGGACAGTCGCTAAACAAAAGATCTGAGCGACCAAACACAGTGAACAACTAACCACACTCCTAAGAGTCTGACTTCAAATATGATTTTGCCAAACAAGCCTGCATGTGTTCACCGATCAACATCGCGAAACTCATCAGTCGTCTCAAACATCGCATTTGGCGTCAACAGTCGCAATGTTTTACCACGAAGTAAACAAAATACTTCTTTGCCGATCGTAGTTTACCCAACAGCATTTACAACTGAGTTTAAGCTCATTCGTGAAATAAATTAATTGTTCAGGCATGCAAAACATTCTGATCTTACGAGTGTCAAGCTGATATAGAAAGAGCGCTAATCAGAACAATCAGTCAGATATTAGAGGTTGCAAACAATATCAGTGTATGGCCTTTGGAAGGGGTTGCAGTGTGGGGTTTTAGACCCCTTGGATTTTGACATTTGATATTTTTCTATTACCTTTTTAGCAAAAAGGTTTGATATTTTGATTTCGAATGAGAAAAAACATATTTGACAATGCTGGCCAGCCGGAAAATCTCTTTTGGCTACTCCTGAAAAAAGTCACTCATCGTCCCCTCCTGGAAAAAAATCCTTCGGTCGCGCATGTAGCAGTGAGTGAAAGTGCTTTGTTAATTAAGAGCAATATTTGAAACTGTCAAGACGCAACCATTCTAATTTACATCAAAAATTTAAAGTTTAACAGGAAATTGCTTGAAAACCGTCTGTCCTATACTTTTGATTATCAGTAACCTAACTTTTAAAAGGCAAAGATCCCCAACTAAAAACAGTCTGTAGCATACGAACCAATATTTGAAATATAAAACACTCACTGTCCGACTCACCTAATTACGTCATTTTTTATAAAATAA
>JGI24158J21664_10001811_pt1 | contig 24875 bp, 20 predicted proteins | sample Ectturendosymbi3_FD_21664 | JGI IMG/M metagenome (IMG submission 21664) | reverse complement strand
AGTTGATACAAACCAGATCTCACGTACGGAATGCAATAGCGAGTAGGGAACGGCAAGTCGTAATGCGAAAAGTTAAATCCACTATATACATAAACCTAGGTTGGACGTTATCGTTCAGATATAAATAAAAACAAAATGTAAATATCAAAGCAATCAGACAATAATTATAATAGTCATTGCCTATTTCAAAATCCATCCAGCACTTATACACAGTATTTTGTTTTCAACCAGTTTCCTACGCCAATATCAGTGCATGTATGAGAACAAAACTACCGGTAAGTATAATTTTCTAGTAGGTAATCATAGGAAAGCTTTTGAAATTGGATAAATGGTTTGTTTTTAATGGTTATTGATGTGGAGTTCCAAATTTTAGCCCTAAGTACTGTACATGAAACTGTTTTGATCTTGTTTTCGGTGTCTTAGAGGAAGTAAGTAATTATCTTTTGCTGAGTGCCTTGTGTTATAATTATGCCTATCACGAACAACTTTGTAATTTCCAATCAGTAAAAGAGGAGTTTCATTGTTGTGAAACTTAAACATATGCTTTCCAAGTTCATAATGTTGTAGTTCATTGAGTTTTAATAATTTGTATTTTTTATATAACGTGTTTAAATTTGTATGTCTATTTGCGAATGTAATACAACAAACTGCGCGGTTATTTAAGACGTTGAGTTTATGTAAGTCACTTTTATAGGCTGAGGCCCAGAGAGTTATTGCATATGATAGTTTTGACTTAATGAGAGCATTACATAGTATTTTTAGAAGATTTTTTGAAAGGTATTGTCTAATTTTATATAGGGCTCCAACACTTTGTGTAACTGATGATGTTAGATCCATGAAGCTGCGCCGGCACAGTATCCAGCTATCTGATAGCTGATTAGAAAAAGAATATCAGGTTTTTATTTTCGTATGTTCTTGCAAAGCCAAACTAAATTGAGTCTTACTACAAAAAAATGCTTTGACGCTTGTGCCCGTCGTTAATGATTAATGAACATTTAGAGGCCTTCGAACATTCTGTATTTGTTAGTCTTTGGATATGGGCTTGTTCAGATATCAAAGCACTCACCCAGAGAGCTGTAGTTATATATTCATTTTCATGTCAACTTCTTTGATCCGAAATCAGGCATTTTAGTTGAGTACACTTAAACTAAATTAAATAAAATTGATAGATTCAAATGTCGGCCGCGGCTTGTCATAGAAAACAGAATTTTCGAATGGAACAAAATTTATTTCACTGACCTTAAAAATATATTCGAGTTTTAGTCGTTTTGGTTGTAGTGGGTTGCTATAATGGGTCGAAATACAAAAAAGGTTGAAAACCACTGCCTTTGCATCGGAAGTATGCGATTCATACGAAAAGAGCTTTTGGAGTTCCTGGTAAAAGAAAAGATAAAATGCTCCATTTTACATGCAAAAATAAATCTTCCAAAGAAAATCCTGCTCTTTACAAATGAAATGGCATTTTCAAGTTGCTTTTCGATCAAAGCCATTTTATTGCGTCGCTGTTTTCAGAAACTGTAGTATACTGAACTGTGCATCTTAAGCAACACGGCTTATAAAATGCATGTTATGTTGTGCTGTCTATCTCCAGTATCAGTACGTTTAGTATAAATTACTTTTTTATACTCGGTTTATACATTTTTATAACAGAAACAACATCGTAATGAACAAAAATTTGACTGAAATGATATTCGGCGTTTCAGGGAAAAATATTTTTCATCCTCAGCAAAACAACAAAGAAACGAAACGCGCTGAACCACAAAATACGCGGGCTGCGAAAAACGTGTAAAGTAGTTGGGCAGTTGAAAACATACGCAAAATTTTCACGTTAGTCATTATTTCGGTACATCGTTATGTTGAAATCGTTCATTTGTCTTTCGCAGCATGCGTTTCCAAACATTCGAGCATGTCGAGGAATTCAACCTGAGGGCAGAACCGAGAGTTATTCTCCAAGTCCAAGCCGGCTGCGGCATTTGAAAGAGCAATACCTCGAAGTAAGTGCTTCATCGGAGAATGCCAGACGTGCATACCAGCATGACGTGCAGTTAGTGTCATAGGCTTAGATTACGGTAGGTCTGGATTCAAAAAGCCGGTTTACAAAAGAAAAATGCAACTTAAAATTTCATGAATCCTGTGTGTCACTCAGTGCGCTTTTTCATTTTTATTGTATGCCAATCACTGGTTTAAAGAAACTCTCAGGAAATTCTACTGACGGTGCTGTTTTTGTAGCGGTAGGAAAGTCACAAATAGCAAGATGGGTTCTTGGAAGTTGGTTTTGTTGCAAATATGACGATGTTTACAAAAAAGGTTAAATTTCGTGGAACTGTTTTTGATGAGAGACAAAAAATCACTTTATAGCGTTGCTAGGTTAATGATAAAGCCCTGGCAACAGGCAATGAACAGATATTCTCATTCCCAACCACTGACAAATAGCTAACTTACTGGATGTCATTTGGCTTCGAGTCAGATACAGAAACATTCTCTCTGCTTTTTGTGGGTTATATAGGACTTTCTGCAATTTTTTGAAACATGACAACAATGCTCCACCTAACGGCGTGCTTGGGGCCAGAAATCTGCTGCAAACCGACTCATTGTCTGTACCTGCGAGTTGTAGCATAGCGAAGAAAACTTACTTGCTGCAGGTTTGTAAGATGCATGAAAGCACACCGTTGGAAGAGGAATACGAGCGAAGAATGAAAGTCCAGTCCACCACTCCGGTTGAGTCGCTGCATTGCACTTCACCAAGGCTGTAAGTTAATATGTTGAAAGCAGTGAACAACTTGCCTTGCTTGCAAGGTAGATTCGATTCAATGTACATTTTCTACCCATGTTTGCTCATCGGTCGAAACTTAGTCCTTGTGAATTAAATGTTGGAATTTAGGTGATGATCTGGATTTTCCAAACATATAACCAAGTACTGTACTGTGAACGGTGCTTTACTAATATTATTCCATTTACGGAATTGTAGACATTTTGCACAGCTCAAAACATCTTCGCTGCCGTGCGGCAGATTATGACCTGTAGCCTCATTATTGGGGAAAATGGAAGATACGGCAGATCGAAATTGTTTTGAGAAGCGTACAGCTGTGGTGCTCGGACGAAAGATGTCATAGGTTATTTTTTACCACAGGTTTTCTTCGTCAGTTTTTGCTCATTGTCAACCCTGGTGAAACGCTACGTCATTCCAAAATTACTCCTACCTGTGCGTTTGCCTAGTTGCAGCAAACTTTCAGTATGATTCAAAATGAGCAATCCACCAAACCCTAAGTAAAGAAGCTTTATACTGAACCAAGAGCAATCAGGGTATTTATTGCATTGTAAGCCGCGGCTTACGTTGCTTTTTTTCATCATTTCGTGCGACTGACAACCAAGAGCGGCTTGAATTTTTTAGCTTTTATCTGTCTTCCCTTTGGTGCATGTTAAGGAGCAACCTGTGACAAAATAGGTTAGCAGACCCAAGTGAAGTGTTGGATCGCCTGTGCTTGTGCATGCGCACGGCCGACATTAGTCCGTGCACAGTTTCATATTGTCTGCTGTTTTGGGTATTGCCGTAGCGATAGCAAAGTTATCTCAGAGGCCAAGCAGGCTATACCCATGTTCAAGCGCGAGTTACATTCTAGGGCGGTTTACGTTGATTTTTTGACAGCAGTTCATGTGGCTTACAATCAAAGAGTGATGTACAGGTGAATATGCACTGTACAGAAGTTTTTCATTACTCGCTTCAGGGTTGAAACTTCAGTGTCATCGATTTACCGCTTTTTCAGCGACAGAGTGCTGTCACACGATTGGCGCAACATTCGTAACTCATTGTTTGCCAACACAATTCGATAGTTCCTTGATTTTGCCCATCAATCAGACATCGAACATCAAATACGTTTGCTCGAAAATGTTTCGCTCGAACAAGAAGTACTAATTTGTTTAAGATTACTTTGGAAATGTATACTTTCCCCATTTAGATAGTATCATATTTCGCAACTTGTGTCACTCTAACGTCAAAAATGTAACGCGTTCTTAGCCGCAGTAATATGTTTTTCACACGTGCGTAAGTAGAGCCTGGTACAGACAGTGGCAAAAACACTGCACTTGGGAATGAAAATGAGACTTCACTGCCTTTGCGATGAAATCTAATTTCAATCGGGTTTAAGAATTGTACTGCGATTTGGTTCTTCGACATGGGTGACCGACGATTTGACGCAGCGATGCATTTCCACGCGTCTGGCACGAGTTACTGGTGCTGTTCCCTTGATGCGGTGTCGCTCCATTCCCGGCTTCAGTTGGCAATGACAGCGCCGCACTGCGACACCGTTGGCCTCACGGCATTGCACGACTTGCAACTACACATTACCAGCTGATTTCGCTACTGACTAACCTTGATGATATGAACATGAATGTTAGGTCTTAGGACCATACCATAAAAACATGCGCTTTGTGAGTCTTGTGTCTAAGATCAAAACAAGTTCAAAAACTTTGAAATTTCTGCTGTTTGTCGGTGACGCATTGGCGGGAAATGTTTTTCGGCAATGGCACAGTGAAAGACCTTAGTTAGCCGCACACATCGTCCACAGTGAGTTGATTTTGAAAGTATAGCCAAAATAGGCCTGTTGCCACAAAAGCAAACATTGCATTTTAACTCTTGTTTTTTTCAGTTGGGCATATTCGCAAGTCGGATGCCTTAATTGTACTTTAGCTGTGAAAAGGTTTAGCCTCTGTATCTGCAGTCATAGCTGCAGCACGTCGGCCATAAAGCATTGTCTGGCCACATTATCAATGAATGACAAGCCTGGATCTTCCCCAAGAAAATGCTCACAAAATGCTTTCACCAGTTAAGATGTTTTGCATTCGACCGAGTTTACCAAATCGCTTATAAATGCGTATCACAGGTAAACGTTCTGTGGTGCGTGGCAAGACTTTATTGCCTGCTAAGCATTTTAGGTACTTTACCTGTGCCAAAAATTCTTGATTTAATGTACCAGTGATCAAGAATTCGGCGTGTTACTGTTTGAGCGTGACAAGACTTAAAAAACTACTTTAAATTATTGGTAATGTGCTGAAAATTTGATTGAAAGTGATGATAATATTTGATGACAACATGAGAGAGATTTACTGTTCCATATGACCCAATCAGTGAAGAGGTACAACGCAAAAAGCCTTTGTGCGAAAGTAACCAATTTTCAGTGGAGATTAGAATAAATGAAAGCACAATGGCAAAAGAACTGATCAATGTATACGAAGATTTCCACATGGGATTGGTGGCAGACCATGGGCGTCATCTAGTCAACCAACCCTCTTTGAAACATTTTGACAAGTGTGAGAAAATAACAATTGAAAAAATAAGCACCTTTAGAAAGACAAACAAACAATGAACACGAAGAGGCAAAATACAGATGAAAAGATCATGCCTACGTACACAAGGGAGTAGATCTACTTTCAATGATAAAATTCGGTGTGGTCAAAATATTAAATACAGCAAGAACTAAAAAATAATTAAAGTAAAAAACTATGAAGTGCAGTTTCGTCCGTAAAATTGGATGTGCACAAGGAAGAATAACAAACCAAAACATACAAAAAACAACACCTTAGATTGTATATTCAAATTTCCAAAACCAGTATAGGCAGCATTGTTCCTCCAGGAGTGAAATGTTAAAAGTAAACGCAAATAATATCCATGAACCTATAGTTTAGGTTATCACAATGGTTCTTTTTGTACTTCAGGGAAGCTGAGGTCAACTTGGAACATGAACAATATCCTGTCAATCAAAATACAGACGTCGCTCTGAGCAGAATTGAGGAACGCGATGAAATCGACCTTCCGCAGAGCGATATCTGCGACTACGATAGGTTTTCGCGCCAAGTTCCAGCCAAACATCCTCTTGAGGAGCACTTCGACGCAATGCACTTGGAAAGCAGTGTGATTTACTAAGCACCTTTTAAGAGCTAAAACTGACATTTTTCTTGGGTACTTCATCTTTCGAGTACTAGCGGGTCAAAGTGCTTGTTTAAATGCATAACAGCGGGAGTGCAACTAATCGATAGCGTTTCAAAACTTCTTTCTGCACTTTTCTTTGTATTCGACGTTATAAGCCATATTATAGCCATGTGTCTCGCCAGTAATGTTTCGATTGCAAGACGCAGTATATTTTATGATTTACAAAAAGTATATAATACTCTGCAGGATTGCTACTGCAGACTTTGCCACATTTTGCCTCGTGGACCACGGTCATCTAGAAAAAGTTCTTGACGTACCGCACAGTATTGCCGCAACGTTGATTCTTTGCTGCTTAGCAATTATCGTCTGCTTGTCTGTCGTTTCTGTTTGCCAAGTGACTTATAAAAAAAATGTGATATTAAAAAGATTCATCCTCAGCAGCAGTTCAGCACAGCAGAATTATTTATGCCAATAATAGTTCGGATCCTAAAGTTTGATGCCTAATTCTCGTGCTGCTGTAATTTGTCAGGAAATCGCAATCTGAACTGAAATCACTTGCCAGTAACACTTTCAAATAAAATTGAATTTAAGCTATCGATGAAGTTTCAGAACACCGAAGAACCGTTCAAGAGGTACGTCCTGAGGAATAACGCTTTATCAGGCCTTAAAATCACCGTCACCTCTGCAGCTGGTGTTTCAACCCAAAATCACCGTCACCTCTGCAGCTGGTGTTTCAACCCAACCAGGGCTTATCGATGGCGTACCCAATTCATGGGCCTGGATTGCTCATGCTATGGAAACAGTGGTTGATGTCTTCTTGCATTTGATGAACTTGTGTACATTTTGGATAAAAAAATCCACGAAAATTAGCCATTTTCTAACCAATGCCATCAATTGTTTACTAAATCTAGCTTTTCCTAACCTTTTTTGCCTCTGTTGATAAAATAGCTGAATATTAATTTCAATCAATGAGATTGCTAATGCCAATGTAAAATTTTCGTGATCATGAGGTGGCGTTCTGCAAAAAGTTCAACAAGTTTTCATGCAAAAACTTTCTGCCAACGTTTGTGTCTATTCTAAGTTTGTTTTTTCTCGTCCAACCTCGATTTAGATATATTCCTATCGCACTGGCTTTCACCTTTCAACACTGTACATGTTCTTAACACAACCAGTCAAAACAATATCATCCACCAAAGGCCTTCCGAAGATAATGGCCGTTTATTTTAATAACAAAATCGAAGCATCAAGGCGCATGCTGGGACAGTAAGTAAAACTTTTAAGCAAGGCAGCAAACGCGGCCTGGTTGCGAAGAACCACGAAAATATCCACGTATGTTGCTTCAAAGCTCATTTAAAAGTTGAAACAGTGCGAATCCACCGTGTGCTTCCATTCGTTTCTTCTGAAACACAGAACCCGAAGTCGACCTGTCTCGTCTCTTCACTACCTTGCTGCATTTCAGAGCCGCGACCCGTCTTCGCATGTATCAACGAACAGATTTCAATCATCATAGGTCTTGAGCATGCTGTTCCAGTCCGCTTGCTTTCAACGCACGCACCAGCGCCGACCAAGTGGCTTCCTTCTGAGCCATATCTTGCCAGGTAACCAAAGTTTGTCGAGCCTGCCGATAAGCAATATAACTTCACACGTTAGTTTGTCAACTCCTACCATGCGCGTTATACACAACAAATCAAAGGCGTCTGACCTAAGCTTTTTCATTGCAAAGCAAATGCAGCTACGCAGAGAGGCCGGCGGGAACGCACACCTGACGACTGTCAATTTATTCGCGCTAATAACAAGTCAGGACCTGACTTGATTGATTTAGTTGCAGTTGTAATCCTATGCACAGTTGAACACTGGGTACAAAAAAACAGCGGTCTAACTGCAGAATGCGAATGTTTGTCCGGTCACGTCACCTGCGATCCTTTCGGGTCCAAGTCGACTTGTACTTGGCGCAGTGCGGCACCAGCAATAAGAGTTAAATCGCTAAGTAAACAAGGCAAAATACTTAGCGATTTAACGCTTATTGCTGGTGCTGCACTACGCCTTCTGTAAATAGATGAATTCCTATTGGCGCTGTGTGACGTGACGTCACAGCAGTTCAACTGAAGAACTGTTGAACCATTTTCAAGGTACAATTCATAACTTATCAACAAATTTTGGTGACTTGAATGAACTCTTCCCGAAATTAAACAAACACACTTACGCTGAGTTTCTTAAAGAAGCAGTTAGCCTACGTAAAACATGACCCTGATGCTTTTCAATAATAAAATAATGGCTGAAGGCACCGATTCGAAACAGCCAGTACCAGAGTTTACTGTAAAACATCGGTAATAACGGACAAAGTGTTGCAAAACTCATTTCCAGTGGTGAAGAAGACTTTGGTTTGAAATTCAAGCATACAATGTCGTCTCGAGACGCAAGAACCGGAATCATTGACAGCAAACTTCCAATCAAATCCCTGACTGCATCCCCTAAACCACAAGACCCACATTTTCATCCGTGGTCTGACCCTTCCAAGAACAAATAATTTTAAAAAGTTCCCCAGACTGTATCGAATCGAGCTTCTTCAATGAAAATTATGACTTGAACCGAGTCAGGTGCGGAAGGCAACAAAAAACAAGGCCAGACCGGCAGCAATCATGCCATGATGATGATGAATGCGTTCATTGGTACAAGCTACGTTTGTTTGGGTCAATGCGAAGCATGATCGACAAACCAGTCGCTGTCGCGAGCACTGAGGCACAAAAAAACATTCCAGTTTTGTTTTTGTCATCTTTCGATAATTCTAATAGTTCTCGTGAAACAAGACGGATCGGCAACCGCACGAGGCAGTACAACATTCCGCCATTGCAAAATATACACATTACTTGAAGAACGACGTCTTCTGAATCCTCCTCGATCTCTTTGACATCTTTGGGTTTTATGTTGAGCTGCGGCGCCAGTTTCTTCCAATCGGCGCCGATCTTTGTCGCAAACGTCGTGATGTCATCGCTGGACAATGCTTCCAACGCAGAACCTGCAATGAGCAGATCAAGATTGGAATTTTCTGCAAACTGAAGACGGTTACTGCAGCTATGCACACATCCGCGACACGCGTTTGGCCCTAGTCCGAATGAAGATCAAATCATTAGCATTGTTCATCTAATTAAGCAAACTAGTTCAAAACATTGAATGATTTCTGTTTCTATCACGGCCATACACAATACACACCCTCACTTTTGAAGGCTTTGCTCGTTTTTCAACAAGCGTTTGTGATTTGTTTCAAAATACAAGTAACCGTTTCAGGATTGCGCAACCACGCTGCTACCGTCATAATTTACAACAGTGAGTGTCGCATCCGGTTGCTTCAAGTAAAAACCCTGCAAAGCAGAAGAGACGCGTCACCTCGTCACACAGAGCGTGCGCACGCGGCTACTCACCGCTTTGTTCAGTCGGATTCGCTTCGGTTTCTTCTTCACCTTCATTGATGAGCGTCTCATCGTCAAGATTATCGTCTTCGCCGCCAAGCATCGCGTCATCTTCTTTATCAAACCAACAACAATAACAAGTTCAAAACTCTCGCAGCGAAAAAAATGAACTGGAACCAGCGGCAGGTGGTGGCAACCACCAAAAGATTTGTCAAATATAGCGCTAAACTTTTTCTGCCTGTTTCTTTGGTCCTTCAGTGAACGGCAATCTGAAGCTTGGCCAGCCTTGCGGGGAAACAGGTTTACGCTTTGCTGCAGACAGGTTGTGGTTCAAGCAGACAGCTGAACATGGAAATACATGGGTTTTTTGAAACACGTATGCGTTCTTCAAAATAACGTCACAATCTTCCCACTAATGTTACCGACACACGCGTTGAGAGACGATCCACTTACATCTACACAACCCACCTGCAACAAAACTGAAGTTTGCGAAGCTATGATCGAATTCAACTGAAAATGCTGTCGAGCGATTTTTTCAAGTTTCTTGCACGACAGAAGTGAAGAGATCGAGAAAGTGAAAGTGCCTAACGTGAGAATTACCACCATCGTCTTTCCCATTAGTTTCTTCGTTGTCCTCCACAAGGTCTGTCTTAGCAGCATCAGTCGACTGGTTGATCGAGTCGCTTTCCACGCGCACTTTCGTGGCTGCTTCATCGCTAACCTGAAACATCCGTTTAAAACAATATGAATACGTAAGTCATAATGTTGTAGAAAGCAGAAAATGACTCGTGTTACACAAATGAGACATTATGAAATTTCGCCCTAATCCTTTAATATCGACATTCTGGGGTTCCAGTGCAGCCAGGAGTCAAAAAATTGTCGCAGCACAAAAGCGTAATTATACTGGAATAAACACTGACTACAAGCGAGTAATACTTCGGGTAACCTGGGATCAACAGAGACCCAGCAGAGAAATTCATCTGGAAACCCTCAAGTCAAAACGGGCCTTGCCCGACTGACACATCCATTGCGTCCTAAAAGACCCGAACCTTCTATATTGGACTTACAGGAACATTTAGAAATAAAACGCAAAAACTCATGCACTGTTTGATTTGTCTCCGAAAGTNAGGAAAAGTCATAAAGAATAGATTTCTAATGTTCTCCTAAATACATGAATTTTTTTTAATCTTTTGGGTCTTTCGATCCCCGAAGNTCATGAGCAGGTTAATGGCGTCTGGACGCCGAACTCTGCTTTTAATTAACAGGAAGGGATGACAGCAACCAAGTGTCAGTGAAACAACACTGGCGGGAATAAACTAAGCTCAAAGAATTGCAATGCAGCAAAGTTTCTACATTGACAGCTGTGTGATGTGCGCCTTGTTATAGGTTATCACGTCCATAAGTGTACGGGATACCTTTCAACAAGGGGTGGCGTTTACCCAGAAAAATTTGCCACTGCCTGGTTTCTGATGCCGGCTTGTACTGTGCGAAGTGCAAACCTGTCTTTTCAAATTTCAGGATTTGTCTATAAAAACATAAGAAACATGAAACAAGGAAGTCGTCTCTATTTTTTCGAAAAATTGCTAATAACGTCAACCAAAAAATGTTTGGTTTATTAGGGCGAAGGGCGTGTAGTCTGACGATCAGCACTTTAAAAACCGAGGTGCGGTTTTCTGAATCTTTACAAGCAATACGTGCGCATGATGCACCATTGTTTATTTTTCTTTTCGGATTCACGAGATTTTTGCTCTCCCACCTGATACCAGCGATGTCGCAGTAAGCATTATGTTTGAAGGTGGCATTAACTTTTCAGGTTATCCTTATTATTTGAGCCCGATGCTTGTTATCAAAAGGCTGAAACTCGTGGAAGCAACATTCGCAATATCGGACAACCGTACTTTCTTTTGTTTAGGATTTCGTTTTGTACCAAAAATCTTTATGAAACCAAAATGCGAAGGGAGCATGTCTTGTATGTTTGCAAGAACACCATCAGTGCAGTCGCTTCAAAAAGCTGCTGCAAGAACTCCATGGTTGCGGTGTTGAGACAAAGTAACCATTCGATGGGAATAACCGATGCAGGAAATTACCTTCGTGACCAGCAAGCGTCGGGCCCTTGACCCAACAATCTAGTTAAATCCTCGTACTCACTTTTAACCACGTTCCTGTCACATAGAATCCAGCCTAACAGGATGAATTCTGCATTAGGAGAAACCTTGTGATGGCGAAAAAAACAAAACGGCGAAAAATCGCAATGAACTGCTTACTCTTTGGTGGTCCGTGGAAGGAAATTCTTTCGATAATTTATTCACGATCAAACTCAAGTACTCTGGAACGGTCTTGAATTGCATTTGCATTGGTTGGCTCATGAAGAACAGCTGGCTCCGACTCGAAAGTAATCGCAAAGCCTTCCACTGGAAATTAGGATTTCTGATCAGCCTGCGTCACACAAAGAGTATGTTCATTTCTACGCATATTTTAGGCCAGCTCTGCCCAGTTGAAATGCTACGTTTAGAACAACGAACTTCGGAGTGGCATCGCTTGGACAATGACCGTCCGTTTGCACTATTTCCCTATGTCTGCACTTATGCAGAACAAACGAACCATGATAATAAAATTCCACATTCCAAGGATCGGCGTTTGCAAAACAAGCTTTACCTGGATTACTTGCGGTATTAATCGTCCCTACTACAAACTCACAAAAGGCTTGACTAAGCAGCTCCAGCATTTATCCACAATTCAGCTACGGGTGTTTTAAGAGCTGTTACGCGAGTAACTGATGTTAACACGCCAGACACATTTACTGGCCAATCGCACACTTCTTAGCAACAAAGTAAGATATGGCATAGAAACACAGTGATTACTTGTATTTGTCTTCTATCATATTTTTCGGATCTTCCTGTTCTGCGCATTCGGAAAAGTAATCTTGAAGAGAAGGAAGAAACTCGCGACTCGTCGATCGGCAAGCTTCCAGGTTATCAGGACTCAAGCTCCACAGACGAGTAAGCTCGGGACTGTTTAGACAACACCGTCAAATGCAAATTAGAACACTGGATGCTCCTCACTATGAAGCTGCATGGGCTGACCGACTCGAATGGGGTGCGTGCCCATATTTTTTTTCGTATAATCTAGTCCCGACCCATAATTGCAAAATGTCGTCAAATTTGACAGCAACACAGCTGCTTAGTTACTAGATTCTGACAGCAGTTAGCCGCGCGTGAATGAACTTGCTGATTTAAATTATTACGACACAAATGCTATTTCTTTTGATTTTCGCAAGATAGAAATATTGCCGTTTACAACCGTTTGCGCGCCATGTTGTGCGTTCTTGTACACCACTGCCATAAAGCTAGCGGCACCCTTTCCGCAAATCGTCGAAATGCTTTGTGACTGTGACATTGAGCTGGCAAAATTGTAGATTTCGTCGATTACTATCCACGAACGAAGCAATTTTTCAGAAGCTTGTGTGACGGCAATTGCCGGAGAAGGGATGCCTTTAGCCTTCGCGGCACAATAAAGGCAAAAACAGACCTAGTCCATAAAAAAATCGTACTTGCTCACGAAATATATAAAACCGAAACACCTTCCCAGACCCAGAGGTTTTCCCGAAACCAAGTCCTCAGCAATGGAACTAGATACGGAAACTTTTCGTTTCTTTGCCGTTGGCGATGAGAGGGACTCAGCTCCTTTCTTCTTTGCTTTCATAAAGCTTGGACATCCATCGTTCTTCCACGATATCCAGTGCTCTTCGCGCGCCAGTACATGCTGTATCAGACCACAGTGTTCACACAACTTGCAGACTCAGTGATAGTGCCCTCGCTTTTAGGGCACTGATCACCGAGCAGTGAGCTGGAGATACCAATCAACTGGAGAACGGTGCTACAGTTCACTGAAAATATTATCACAGTCACCCGCGTATACAAAAATGCACACACACGATTAAGTTTCGCTTAACTACAACACGAGGGAAAAAAGCAATTAGCTGAAAACATACCCTTTGACAGTACGGCACCGTCTCGTCATTTAGTATTTTTTAAATCATGTTTTCACGAATATCCAGGACGAAACATGTTTGAAAGAATAACACACGTGCAGTGCATACGTTATTTTCACCGAGCAACGAAAAACTGCAAAAACACGACGGAAAGAAACCACCTTGATGTATTTTGTAAACCTTTTGCCGTTAGGAGGTGTCTCATCCAGGAGGGCGTAAATTCTAGCTTCAGCTTCTTTGATCCATGTTTTTTGCTTTTCAGTTAATACCATATTAGCCCTGCAAGTAGTAGCAATCGCAACTGCAGTCGAGGTAAGGATCAAACGATTTCAGAAAATTGCACACGAGTGTGAAATTCAATGCTTAATTAAACCTGCGCACACTACACTGCTTTCAACACTTACGTCATGCATGATTTTGCGTCTAAATGCATTATTTGAGTTTATGCCAGGGGGGCCAACGGGGGGCTTACGACGCGTTTCCTAAACTCAAAACAATATTCAAGTAACAAGTGTCCACAAAGTGAAGGGTTTGAACCCACCAGAAAATTTTTTGAACAGGAAATCGATTTCACGTAACACTACGCATCTTCAGTCCTACAATCATATTGAAATGTCAAAACAATAGTAAGTTTGTTAAACAAACAAGAGTGATAACTTAATAAGAGGATGTTACGAGCTTGCATCATGAAATGCAGTTTCTCAGTGTGAGCTACTTCAGTTAGCTATCTTGACGTCGGGCTTGAAATTGCGTGGCCTTAACCAAAACAATCCCGAGAATCAAACGCCTCGTTGAAGAAAATCAGAAGCATCCATCTTCCCTGCGGGATGGGTGATCGATACTTGATGGGATTTGATTTTGTTATATTTATGAATAAATGTTCACCTGTTAGTATCGTTACAATATTACATTAAAACCTTGATCTTTCACAAAACACTGTGATATACAGGCAACGTAGCATAGTATGATTCGAGATCAGATTAAGTCTCTACAAGTTCGGAGTTCGTGAAGACATTTGATATCCACAGGGAGTCTGTGGGGGAACAAAGATGGGGAACCAGTCCTTCATGCAAGAGACTCGTTTCAATCAATACGGATAACCATCAGAAGGTCGCAACATTTTTAAGCATTTAGCTGAAATCAGGGGTGGACAAATGGCTTTAAACTAAAATCAAAGTTCAATTAAACTTGTGAGAAAACACAGTAGCCAGCAGTCACAATTGACCGCACCTCCAGGGACACGAAAGAACCAAGTGCTAGGCGCGGTGAAAACTTGATGACACCGAAATTAGCAAGACTTGAGCGAAGGGCACGATTTCTGTGGAGACGCCAATCTATTTTACAGGATGGTGTATTAGGTAGGTTAGGTCCATCGACGCGTGCCTCGATCCTTAACAACATTTTGACTCGAACGAGCTTTCACACAAGGAATGCTGATGCTGTTCTGATATTTGCTCAGGCAGTATGGACTGCAGGGTTGCGGAGTCGTGAGGAGTCGGAGGTTTTTGGGTGAATTCGGATTCCTAACAACACTAAGAGTCGGAGTCGGATTTTTTGTCCGACTCCGGAAGTCCAATTGGATCATTTGCTGCATCACACTCCTAAGTTGGGAATTCCTGTCGAAATGGTACAATTTCTTTTGACACTTTTGTTGAAACAGAGATTTCTTGCTGTGCACCACGATTTCCATTGATTGTTAATTGCTACAAAATTGTTAACAGCCAAACTTCATTCACTTTATGTTAAGGAGTCGGAACTTTTGGCAAAGTTGGGTCGGAGTCGGAAATTTTGGAAAGGCCTGAGTCGGATATTTCACCTCCGACTCCGCAACCCTGTTGGACTGGCTTATAAATGGTGGTAGTTTTGTGGGAAAACATCTGAGTGTTGGTTAAAAGAGCTGGTAAAATTCCGTTTCGTCAAAATATGTTCAATTCGGACAATATTTCATCTTCAACCTGAAAAGTTTGCGACTTTGCGTAAATAAACTTGGAAACATTTGGCTCAGGTGAAGTAGAAAATCATACATTTCCTTTGTCGGAGATCAAACTCATTTCTGCACCTAAAAATCTGCCAAGATAATTTTGACAATCAGTCGCCCCTTTTACAAATAATCTGAGACGATGTACATGAAAGCTTAATCGTACTTCAAGCACCAATTAGTCTTGTGTAAACCTGTGACTTAAAACCGTACGCACCTATAAGCAGTTGAAATATCATTGATGGGCACGTGATATAGATAATCCAGAAGAAACGGACATATTCAGCAAGGCCTTAATGAAAGAAACTTTTAAAGCAAAACAACACTCTTGACAGCTACTGGATTGCAGATCATAATGACCCGGGCTACTGACAAGTGAAGCTTCGGGACTAAAGAAAACTGTGCACCTCTTCATGGTACACCTGTAAGAATGACATTAAATGGTTTTCATCATGGAAACTACACGTTTACCTTAATTTAGGCGCAGGGTTCCCACACATTTTTAAATAGCATTTTCCATACTTTTTCAATGCCTTTTCAATGCTAAATTTTGAAAATTCAATACCATTACTTCTCTTCATTTACCAAAAATTTTAATCATGAAACTCAATTTTACAAATTGTGTAACACTGCATAAGTGCTTTGCCTTCAGCAAAATCTGCTCAGATACTTCAAATTTCTTTTCCATTTAGAATTTCCATACTTTTCCAATACCTAATGTACATTTTGGCCAAATTCAATACTTTTTCAAGGTCTTTAAAAGCAATTTTGAAAATCAATACTTTCAATACCGCGTGGGAACCCTGTAGGCGTCTAAAGCACTTGTCAGGCAGCAGGTCTATATTGTAAGCATTACTCTGTTGTACGGGGTAGCTGACTGTTGCATATCTAACATGTCATGCTGTTGATCTGATTGTTTCATTGATTCCTCAAACCTGAGTTGACAATATAAAACAAAAAAAACTGCCAGCGGCATTTTGCTTACCCTTTGAACTTGACTACATTAGTTAGATACTGGAACAAAATCAGGAACTGCGTCAGAACTTGCCGACGAAAATTCCCATCGCTAAGCTGAAGATTGGTTAGTTTTTCCGATGTCAGGAATTTGGCAAAATACGCTCTGCACAAAACGCAAACAATTCCATAAGCATGCTTAAAAGTTTGTCTACTATTGAATATGCTCGACGCGTTTCTTAAAATGCTGGCCAAAGCAAGTTTGTCAACGACGTCTTGATAGCTAAATGTTTCAGAGTGTTAAAAACTTGGCGATAAGCTTTAGAAAGTGGATCTTTGACCTTTCATAAAACATACTGAAATGAAATTGTCAATGTTTTTCCTTAGTTGGCATTGTTTAACAGCATGAGCACTGCTAACGGAAAAGAAACCACATAAATAGATTTATCGACAACACTGATCAAAAGACAAAACAGAGACAAATGTTCAAAATAGAAACGTTATTTCCGAAAAATGTCACGCAATGGGCCGACAATTCTGGAATCGACGTCGTCTTTGGTTGAGTTTGACACCCAGAGTAGAGCGAAATATCAAAGAGAACACGAATCCTGAGCAGTTTAAAACAGAATACTCAACAGAATCACACGCAAGCACACTCTTCACAGGGACAATCCACTTCCAAACAGATTGTATAAAGGTAAAACAAGCCCAGCCCAATGCATCGACAGCAAAGAGGTAAGGGCCGTCTAAACGGCAAAAAATTGCTGCAAAATACGTAAATGTATGAACACAATTACTAAAATGTTAGTGTCCAGGAATGCAAGACATTAAAAGAATAAATATGAAAGGGAAACATCAACCAACGTTCACTTGTTTATAGTCAGATCTTGGCAATTTTCTGTAATCCAATGAAGCCCAACTACCTTCCGTGGACACCAGCGATTTGAAACACGTCTACTAGCCAGTTAGCAAGTTGGCATCGTTTAATAGCCGTTTAAATATTTTAGCAAGGCAAATCCAACTACGGGGCAGGCGTTAATGGCTGATATCNCAGAAGTTGGTGAGACACATACAAACTTATTTTCAAAAAGCACTTATAAATCGAAAAGCAGGGCAAATTAAAACAGCGAGTAGATGGAGCTGAAACAGAAAGGGTGCTGTATGCAATGACTGCAGCGACAAAGTGTTTGTGCGGTTTGATGTATCAAGATAAACAACTGTTGTACTTGGGTTGCCGGGAAGAAGCCGGTTTGCTTAAACTGCATGTTTCCTCCAGTTTGTAGCTTTGAAAAACGCGGAAGACGTTGTCGGCATTCTGTAACACAACAACCTGGTTGTCAGCGAATGTCAAGTGAGTAACTGGTTGCAAACAACTCTTATTGAAAGAACGGGAAATAAGTATTACCTCGGTGAATTTATCCCACGACTCCTGGTTGTAGCACTGCGTCGGATAGCGAAACATATCTTGCAAGCTCCAGATATTGAGATATAAACGATAATCCACTATTTCCCTAAAAAATAATGCGTAGAACTTTACTTTAAAGCACGAAGCAACTTTTCGTATACAGGAGAAATGGCCAGATACGCAGAATTACTTTGGTTTAAACCACACCGCTTTAGTGAACAAGATTGTTGCTGCACGTGCCACTGAGCCACTCAGAAACGCGTTGATAACATTTGAAAAAGGCATAGAGTGATCTTGATTCTCATGGAGAAATAACGCCATTTGTGAAACTAGTAAACTGATATAAAGTTGAAACTTGCAAATGCTTGAAAATCGTCATGACATTATTAAAAACATCTTGGACAATTAGAAACACTTTTTGACTGCACTGCTAGAATGGTATCGCTTTTTATTTTTGAAGCTTTAACTAATCAACAGTACTTGTTACGAGAGCAATACAAACAAACAGAATCGTTTGCATTGCATTAGTATTATGTATACCACGAAGAAACGCTATTAACGTATAAAGTTAAACTGTTCTGTTTGCAAGGAAACACTTGCAGCTTGTTGTTCTTGGCCAAGTGGTTCGTTAGTCAAACTTAACTGTGTGGATGTTAGCTGCACAACTGCAGGCAGGAGGCAAAAAATCACCAACGCACTCGCTTTTTTGCTCACTCATCAGATCACTTTGGTCAGCATTGAGATCCAGTGCATCAACATCCATTCTATCTTCACAACTGCCATCTTTTGACACTTCACTTCGCAATGTAGTGCTAGCCGGATCCTTGTTGTATACGGTTACATTGTCAAGATTGAATTGGCTGGCCTGCATATGAAAAATGAACACCTCGCTAAAGTATCTCTATTCTTTCAGCCACCAAATAATACAAACCTTCAAGTTACATTGCTTTAAAAGAACTCTTCCTGTAATTGGTTCATATCAAGTCATTTTTTCAAGCTTTTTCATAAAACTTTTCAATTGTCAAAGTTGAATCAGCCAGTGCTTTTCAAACACTTTTTGATGGTGTCACTGACAACCAATCCAAAAATTTACAGCTCTATCATGCCTCTTGGAAAATTCAGCGAAGTATGTTTCAGAAAATTTTGCAATCAGCTAATCACACAGCATATAGAAGTTGCTTTCATCACACAAATCAATATAGAAAGTTGCTTTTATCACTGCAATTCCTTCTGTAAGTTGGCACCCAGGTTTCTGTAAGTTGGCACCCAGTGGTATCATGGCAAAATGGTGCTGTTTTTTGCTGAGAACAATGGTTGCTACCAATGAAACCTAGCCTTGTTTGGTCAACAATGATTTTATCAAAAAATATGCATACTCCGCAAATGGCAGGAAGTATTGAAAGCAAAGTTAAAGATATAGGAATTGACTTGTTCCTTTAAACTCAGAAATATTGGTTTTAGGAAAATCACATGCAGAGCAATTAAATATCATGCCCACTGTATTTTTAGGTGTTTCAAAAACATGTGACAAAAATTAACCTATGTTGCAACATTTACAGACAAAAGAAACGAATAAATGGCAGACAAATATATTTTAATTATTTAACAAAGTACTGTAGTTGGCTTTAGGATAGATATAAATGGCAACCAACACATTGTAAGAAACAAATAAAGACAGCCAAAGTCTAATGGCACCAAGTCTGAACACACTGTACCATTATAACTAAGGATAAATCATAGTGAACCTGCAGCCAGGGCAGTGAAAAACCTGGTTATTATTGAGTCAAGGAGATGCAAGTCACATGATACTGATGCGCTTGCAAGAAGTCTACGTGTCACTGATTTGGACGTTACTGTTCTGCGAGTGACCCAGGTTTGATTAAATACAATACAATGCATAATATATGTCCAACTTTATTTCCATGACTGCTTTCATACTGCATTGTACTGTATGTGGTGTTTACAGCTGTTGAAATGCTTTCGCAAATAAACATGAACGAATCAAAGTGCCTTAACAAAGTGTTAGTGATCATGAACACTATATATGGAAGTTGCATTTTTGCATCCAATACAATTTACAAATAACATTTATTTTTGACTGAGAAAGTATTAATTGTTTCATTTTAATTTGCAAAAATAGCAACTGCACAGTATGCTACATGCACATTATACAGGGTGTCCATAAACTCTGGGTACATAGGAATTTTCACTATATATTTTACTTGTTTAGCTTCTTTTCCCTTCCCATGGGTTTATTCATTTAAATGATGATGACTCTGTCCAAAGAAGAACGAATGGAGTTCGTACTGTTAAGTGGACAAAAAGTATGGTCTCAGACATTGTGTGTTTTACTATGCACCCAGACTTTATAAACATCCTGTATTGTGAATCCAAAAAGCATCATTACTCTATATTAGTCTTCAATACAACTCACCAAATTCAATGCTGACTTTTCAGACAATGGAAATAAATGTGCAAGAAACAGTTGTATCCTTCCACAGAAAACAGTATTTTGAGACTGTGACAGTCTTCTTAGTAAATCATTACACATCCGCAGCAGGTAATTTTTACCTGATACAGATAAACAAACAGAAGTTGCTGATACCTAACATGATTATACAAACCCCTGGAAGCTACCTTTCTGTGACAAAGATCATGTGCATGCATTTATTTTCAATACTAGTTTATGCACATTTACTGATTGTATTTTTGTTTCAGAACTGGCATTCAAAACATCTATTTGTTAAAACAAGAGGGTAATACACAAACAATTTTCACACTTCTACAAAAACACCACTTGATAGCTCCAGCAAAATGTTTGATATCTTCTGGTGTTTTGCAGAAACATAATGTGACCGTATTGATTGATGTTGTACTTGCACATAAATTTATAATGCCCCAAATATGAACCAGTTTAAAAAATATTTAAAACACCAATCTGAGATGTACGAATTTAATTGATGCATTCATTTTCACCACCAACTGATGCTGTAAACATAAGAAATACACTTTTACATCATTCTTTTCACAATAAACATAAGTTGGTGATTCTCTTTAGCAAACACAATTGCAAATATACTTTTTTAGTCAAAGACAGATTATGCTCTTGTTAATTGTTATCTACTGAGCAAGAGCAAGGTAGCCCAGGTTGAAAACCAAAAATTAAAGGGGAAAACTAAAAAACATTAATTTTAGATTAATTAAACTTTGTATTGGAGAAAAAAATTAGCCTTACTTGAAATGTTTTTGCCCCCATAAAGTATCTCCTACTATTTGAACTGGATGATACCTGATGCACCCAGTACTAACCCAACACAACAAATTTATGGAGACGCAATGGAAAATACTGATGTCTTGCCACAAGGAACAGCCAAGTCTCTTGATTACGATCTACCCAAAAATTCAAGTACTAGCTTGTTCCAAAGTTGCATGTGATGTTGTTTTAATTACCTGCAGAATAAAAGTCATCTGATTTCCACACACCAACCCGGTCTTCAATATACTGAAATACACCATCACAAACATCCAAAGTGAAGCAATCCAGAACATCTCCAAGAAGAACAAAGGGCATGCTTGTAGAACAATAACCTGAAAATTATAACTTTATGTTTACAGTGTAGGTAACAGTTCTAATTTAACATAGAGACCACATTTTGAACAAAAATACTTTTTGGTCGATACTGATACTTTAATTTTTCATTGCCAATAACAGATGTTGATGTCAGTACTTTCCCATACAGATGTGGATCACTAAAACTGTCATATACCACAGTGCAAGCTGTGACTTGTTTGCTCTCAGTCATCTCCTTACCACATGAACTGACCACATACATAAGTTATATATATACACCATAAACCAGTTTTTAGGGCCAATTACAGGTCTGCACATTAGGCACTAATTCATGTTGTTGGTTGGCTGCATGCCAGAAGGAACAAGACAGAGAATGTGCATTAGTAAATGATGAATGGAATAACATCCTTGGTTTCATAATACTCCATGCAAAACAATACCAAAAGATTTGGACAATACTAGTGGTTTTTATGAGCAAATATTGCCGATATACTTAATCCGACTGGACTGCTAACCAATGGCATGCCTCACATGTGTTGTTAAAAACCAGCACAGATGTGCAGTTGGAATGGTGTATACACATGCTGGACTGCTAGTTCAAAACTTGTTGAACTACACATGAGTTAAGAATATACATATTAATACATGCAAGAAAACATTTGATTGGGTTCTCTGCTTTGTAAAAATAAACTTACTGTGGTGACAAAATAGACACAGGCTTTTTTGATGACAAAATAGACATACTGTGGTGACAAAATAGACACAGGCCATTAAGCTCTTAAATGTAGCTAGACTGCCAATTAATGATGAAGTTGTGTGGTGGCACACAAGCGAAGGTGTGTAGCTGGAACAGCACACAGTAAGGGTTGCAAGATCAAAAAAACAAAACAAAAAATTAAATCCAAATGATTCAACTAAGTTAAAATGGTATACATCCTTTCAAAAAATGGCTATGAAAAATAACAAAAACGTCCATAATTATCTGTCAAACTTTGTTTTATGATTTCCCTCAGCCACTCAATCTCGACAGTCGAATCATGTTACAACTGACCAATTTGAATGATTGTACACCACACCTTGCACACTCAGATAATATACAGAAGTCCTGCTTGTGTTTGCAATGCATGATCAACAGAAAAAAAGATCCGAAAGACCATACCTTGCTTTGCAACTGATACAGATGCTGTAATGACATCAAGAAGTGATTCTGTTGCAGTATCTGTTCTCTGACTTTCTGATGCAATCTTATCTCGTATTAAATTGCGCAAGATTTGATCAGTGACAGTTTTCTTTTCAGCATCTGTTCCAGCCTGTTTCAAATATACATCTGAAAACAGGGGAATGCTGTCAAGATTCCAATTCTTAATATCTTGCACAAGACATTCCTGAAATGATGAAAACATTTACTTAATATTAAAATAGCACATTTGATATGACATAATCATAACACATATATTTTCCCAACTGATGTTTAAAAAGATCGTTAAACTTCATTTAGGGTAATATTAAAGCAGCTACTTGCAACAGATACACTGTACTCATAAACCTAATGGTCAAGAAATCCTCTCCACAATGGGGTAAGCAAGGAATCAATTGGCAAAAATTTTAATAAGAAATTGCTTTCACATAAAATTACACATTCTCAGTCCTAAAATCTGCAAGAAAACCTTGCAGGTAAAAAGTTGAACAAAGCAAGAATAGAGAAAGTCAACTAATTCAAGACAAAAATGAATAAATCAGAACACAAGCTCAGAAATCAGAACATCTTAACTGACTGATGTCAAGAGCACAAGCTACAACAGATGAAAACCGGGAACAATTAAGTCTAGAAAATATATTTACTTAAATAAAAGATATCATTAGAACTTCAAAACTAACTGGATGATGCCAATGGTCAAGAAACTCCTCAGACATATTGACCTAATAAAACAATTTGCTGTAATGACTAAGAGCATACAAAGAACGCCTGAGTGAATTCGCTTTCAATACGATAGCAACCAATCTCTAGAGTACGCCTTCAAATGCTGCTATGGGAGGTAACAGTGCTAGCACACAGAGTGGTGAAGAAGGTCAGACAATGTCGAAGAACATAAAAAATAACAAGAAATATTTCACATCAGGGGAGGATCATGTTCTAAATGTTAATTTGCACATTAGATTGGTGATAACATTTATTTTCACAGATATTCAAAGAGTGAAAACTTGGGTACGCAACAAAAGTAATGGTGTATGCTTGCTGAAACAAGGCTACTTGGTCACTGTCGGTTTTGCAATCCTATTTGTTCCAATGACTGCAGTGCAATGACCATTTCATGGAAAATTTATTACTAGTTTGACCAACATACAGTTCATGACTTATGACACAAGTCCCTACATAATAAAATACCATGGTTTGCGCATGTCAAATTTTGGTTCAGTAGGAACGTTCTATTTATTTCATCAACTGTGAAACATACAGCATCATGGATTTGTTATGTTTTCCATGGCAACCATAAAGTGCATAGCACTTACAAGGCTTTGAAACACTTTTGATTTGCTGTTGTGTCTTGTTTAAAACAAGCTCCTTATGGTTCGTTATTTTTAAATGAACTTCAAGGACCTTGCTCTAAACAAGATACAAAAGCTTTTGAAACCATCGAATTAGAAGAACCTTGCTTAAAACAGACCACATTTATAACAGATCTGTTTGTAACAAACCCGTTCAATCATAACAGACATGTTCATAACAGACAGTCATCAACGTTGTCTGTTAATAATAATGTTATGAATGCATCTGTTATGAACGCAATGTGGTCTGTTATGAATGGGTTTGTTATGAACAGGTATGTTATGAATAGGAAGTGGCTAATGGCTATAGATCTGCCAGAGGTGATACAGTTAGAATAAAATGCTGAGTTTATCACCCTACTGGCACCATCATAGTAGTATAGAAGATGTGTCTACATCTGCTGTTCGAATGGTTTTCGGTTTAGTTATCACCATGGTGCTTTTGTAATAAGCTAATAAGTTGCAATTTTTATGGGAGGGGTTTTTATTTACTTTTTCTGAAGGTTTATGGTTTAGCTTTAGAGGTTAGGCTTAGGGTTTAAGTATCAGAGTCATGTTTAGGTTTTAAGGTTTGGGGCTTAGTTTAGGGGTGTGTTTTAAGAGTTTGCTTTAGGGTTTAATATGTTTCTACCAAACGTACTACAGTCTGCTGCACACTCGTCGTGCGTTACTGTCACCTTACAGGTGGTGCATGAATAAGTTTTAAAAAATGAAGGTCCAATGACAGACCTGTAGCCACTGCCTTATGAATAATGTGGTCTGTTATCAACAAGACTGTTTTTACGAAGGGAAATGAATGCGCTACATTTGTAAAGTAATAAAAACAATACAGCAAATGGACAAAACAAAATGACACTGCAATGAGCCATTCTGCTTCATCTTCCAGCAGATATGACCAGTGAGGAGCCATAAAACATTATTTTTATGCGATTTCATAGGAGCATAGACTAAATTGTAACTAATTTGTTTCTGATACTACTCAAATGCAAATTTTAGTTCCAAGTTAATTGTCAAATCCAGAGAGCCACTTTGAGGATTTAAGGAGTCACATACGGCTTCAGAGCCACAGGTTGCTGACCTCTGCCCGAACCCCTAA
>JGI24158J21664_10001810_pt1 | contig 24876 bp, 20 predicted proteins | sample Ectturendosymbi3_FD_21664 | JGI IMG/M metagenome (IMG submission 21664) | reverse complement strand
GTTATATTGTTTTTCCTCATTGGCAAAATGTCTACGCGGGCCGGATTTGGCCCGCGGGCCGTAGTTTGGTGACCCCTGCAGTAAACGAAGTGGGGTGAAGGGAGGTCAAGGGGGTTGATTCCTGGGTCAATACGCAATTGTAGAATGGATTGAACGACGCAGATTGCGACGAAGGCGTGAATTCATGTTATTCCACTGTTCAAGAGTTACATACGACTATTGTAGGGTATCTGAAAACATTTCACATATGGAGCCAACCGAAGCTGTATACCTGATTTTAATGCCTGCTAAGAAGTTACGAAAAACTGGACAAGGCGAGAAACTGCGTTCGGTCACTTTATAAAAATGTGATTTTCAATCTTGGTACGCAAAACACAATGAATACTTGAATAGGTAACGCACGGCGCGAATCACGCATGAACACTCGCCGATTGTAACGCCATAACGAGCAATACTGTAGACTGAGTAACATAACGTATGGCACTTTCAATAGGGTTTCGGATTATTGTTTGAGCAATGTCAACCACGCAAATATTCCACACAACACAGTGCTGCACGTTCGAATTGACTGAGGAAAGCGGAATTGTTTGCTTGCATTGAGATTTGGTTTATCATCTACATACTCATAACACGATAAATTTTTTTCATGACGTTTAGTGTTGCTTTTGCAAAAACTATGTTAATTTCGGTTGACGTCAAGCTGAGAAGCAATGAGTTCGGAAATCGTTCACGTTTTGAAAAAAATCCTTCGTATTTCGACGATCCAAGAGAAAATGCTGGTATGCAAATGGGAATTCATAAAACCAGTAGGAATCGGCAAGTATTTGCTTAGTTCTGTTTGTTCTTTAACTAATTTCGGCAACAAAGAAGGTTTAAGTGCTTTCACAAATTACAAGATTTTTTAAATCCTTTGAAAAGGTCATTCCCAGTAGCATGATTTGTAGCAAGAAAACCCGATAACTACAGTAAAACAACAACCATACAAACGGATTAGCAGCGACAAATCTAACGCATTTCAGTCGCCTTACTGCATGCCTAAAACCAACGTTAAGCCATTTCACTCCTGCTGTTTTTTAAGCCCCAGGTAAACCTTCGCAGCAACAAGCGTGGCAAGGAAGTCATTTGTTCATCGTTTGCATGAAAGTCACCAAACCGTTTTCGCGTTTTACACTCCCTGAGCGTTGACTTGAGGCAAAATGAAACCAACAACAACCCTATCAGTTGTCATACCAGGCTCGAGTGCTTCTTTTTTGTTGCAATAGGGGTCGGCAAAACAGCGAAGCCTTTTAGACTTGGTTGCGATTGCGGTCGTGGTGGGGGCAACATGCTGTTACGACGCTGATCTTCACGGGAAGGAACTGCCAGTTCCTGAANGGGAGACTTGACGAGCGGGGGTGCGTGACCCTCCTCCTGTTCTTCTGCCGACTGCAGGTCGTCGCTGCTCGACGATCTTGACTCATCCTTTTCCGAATCGTCACTTGCAGCAGTGACGTAAACGGGGACATTTTTCTTTCTGTGAAAGTAGAAACGCAATCAGAAAAGGGGTTTGGACCCTGAAGTGTCAAGGCCACCTAATAGTCAAAAAAAGACCTGAGCGTTATGTTAAATCTCTACTCAGGTTGTTGATTCGTTGGAGTCACAAAAATGTTATAACTATAAGGTTTACTATGAAGTTGCGGAACAAAAGCAAACATTCACCTGGAAGACGTTGGTGAGGGCAACGAGGGACTGGATGCTGGGCTAGGGAGCTTGACAGCTTCGGTAGGTTGTGGTTCTTTTGCCGCAGGGACAGGTGTTCCCACAGACCTGCAAGAGTAATAGTTTCTAAAAATGGCTACACAGCAAAACTTGCAGGTAGAAACGTTCGTGATTAACAACCTGACCTGCTGCTCAGCGGCTGCCCGCACAACCCCGAGAGCTGGTCCTCTGCTACAAAGTCGTCGGAAAGAAAAACCATATTGTCGCCGTTCCTCCCCACATCTTCATCCTCCTCCGAGTGGTTTCCGTCAGTTGGCGAAGGACCTTCTTCCGAGCGGTGGGGGGACTGCGATTGTGACCGACGACGTTGGGGGGCAGCGGCCCCCGGATCGGACGTTTCATCGAAACTGACTCGGTTCGAGGACAAGCGCTTCTCTTTTAGTTCCGGACTCTTCCTTTCCGATGCCGGACTCGGGCCGGAGTACGTTGTTATGTCATCAAAAGCCGTGACGTAAGTCAGTGTTGGCGAAGGAGGAGGCACTGATCTCATACTGCTTTTTCGAGAAGAACTCGGAAGTTGTGATGAATTCCTACGAACTTTTAAGGAACCGTCCAATGATGTAGATCTGCGATTGACCCGAATAGCGTCTAGTTTAAATTCCCGCATGACAAGGAAATATTAAGACCGCGAGTCAAGTGAAGTCTCTCCTTCTACTCATTTTCTCTCCTTGTTTCTTCCCAAGGATAAAGGTAAAATGTTAAGATTGAAAAATATTGTTATACGGCCGGCCAGCGATATTCTACAAATTATGCGGTCCGTGGCAGTAAACAGATCTAAAATAATTTAAAGTTGTTACCATCACGGATTTCTGTTTACACGACTACCAAACACAAAATACTGACATTGAAAAAGTCCAATTAATGTATGAAGTAAATGTGCGTAAACTGACAAGGGACCACCTCAGAGGGGGTCCAAGGCCTTCGCGTCATCCGCCTCACCCTCAGGCCACCACTGAAAGTAGGGCTGTTGTGTTAAAAGTTGAAAGGTTGAATTTATTCATTTTTATACTGTTAGTTTCTTGGTCTATGACCATGTTTAATAAATCTCCACCGACATTTTCCTTTGAAGAGTTAATGTAGCGCGGAGTGAGAAAATTATAAGAAACTACAAAGAATCCATTAAAAAATCAGAGATCGGATGTGTGCAGGGAAGAAATATTCAAGAGTTTTCAACTTTGAAAGAGTTCAAGTCTGAACAATATAAATCTACGTTTGCACAACAGGCATGAATTATGCGTTGAAATGCCTGTTGAAACAAGCAACAGAAGCGCAATGTGCAAATCACTGGCATAGCAAGGTAACCTGGCTTTAGGTGATAAGGAAGCGGATCTCTTCTTGGTCGGCTGCGATGCTGAGCTAGAGTAACCCGTGTCAAATGTTTGATAATCAAATCCAGACCGGGTCCCCCAAAGAGTGTCGCCACCGCTGCTGGTCGTATGAAGTGTGCTGGACAGGTTCAAATCTCTGCAAGAGAATAAGCATTTGGCAATCTAAGTGTGTGCAATACACAATACTTTGTGCTGCGCACAAAGTTTAGCCATAAGATTCAAACGAAACATTTTTGGACTTCAACAGGTAATTGCAATCTGAAATGAGTCTTAATCACAAAATGAATTTTTACGTATGCCAACTTTCAGTATTTGCAATGAGGACACATTGCTTTGTCGTTTTCCTGCCAACCAGAAAAGAAAACGAGAAAGGGTTTAAAATAAAAAAGTTTATGAAGTGAATTTAGCAAATCTTAAGATTTTATGCACCAAAGTTTCACAGGGAAGACCTTGTTTAGAGACAATTAAATGACGCACAAACCAAGGATCTGTGTGCGGTCGTTTCTGACAACACTTCAAAACTTCGAATACGTCCATATTTTACGCTGTTACGAAACCTGGACTATTGCGAGGGACGCCTAATCTTGATATTTTTAAAAAGTTGAAGCACAAACGGTTTGGTTTCCAAAAATTTCCATTTGCAACAGCAGCTCATTTTCTCCATTGTCGTTCAGCTTTTTGTTGGTTTCGTAGTATTAGAAAAACCATTGCGTTGTGACAAAGTTCAGAGCTTTCTTTCACTAACAAATTTTTTTGCAATTGGAAGTTCTTTGTTTTCCTTTTCTTGAGAGAAATATAGTTGTCTAAAACTTTTACTTCTATGTTTTAAGTGCTCATAGTATTTCAAAGCCCTAAAAAATGAGTTTGCATCAAAGTACTGCATTGCTTGGAAGAGCTTCTCCACACCGGATCAATGTTCCACTCACCTGCTTCCGTTGTCACCGCCTTTCCTCAACTTTTTCATAAAGTTCGATAGTTTGCTTTTGTCCGCTTTCTTTTGCAACGACTCCATTTCTCGCGCCATTGCTTGTATGATCTGAGTTTTTTCTCGAACCTCTCGTTCCAGGTCAAGAATCTAAAACAAAGCTCTTTTCAGATGCACAAGAGAAACATTATGACAAACATCTACCGTAAATTCCTTTGCATCACATATACAGGCTTGATAAGCTTCAAAAAAATAAATATAAAATGTTTGTAACATATTCGAAAATAGAAGCAACGCTGTACAGCTAAAGTTTTGAAGAAGGTAAGGTAGGATTTTGCAAAAAAATGTCTGTAGTGTGTTAAACTACATGCACTGGTGGAGCGAAAAAAACAGAAAACATGTTTTTGATCTTTTCTGAAACAAGCACCTGGAAAATGGATTGACCACTCAAGCTTGCTGGTGTGATTCTCCGTTTAAAACACCTATAGGACACGAATGAACTTGCTATTATGCTTCAAGATTTTCAACATTTTCAGCAGAAAAAGTTACCTGCTGCATTTTTTCAGCATTTCTGTGTTGTAGATGAATTTGTTCAGCCTCGCTTTGGCGTCGGGAGCCTTTCGAATGCATAGTCAGTTCCTGCAAAACAGATCCCTGCGTCGCATTTTTTCTGTTTGTCGTAGTATTTGTTACACAAAATCTAATCCTGCAAACCACAAAAAAAATGCATTAAAAAACGTATCGTCGCATATGTTTGTGCGCATAAAATGCAGAGTGTCTCCTCTAAAATCTGCACATCAAATGCCCATCATACATATCGGTGTTCCTGCATGCAACACTGTAAAACAGAAAAGCATTTGAAACCACATGACAAAAGGCAAACTTCCACCTTCATCTCCTCTCGTAGTTTGGCAGCTTCCCTCTCGGCATTGTTTCGCTGTTCTTGCAGCAACGAGTTCTGGTCACGCAGAAGGTCGATTTCTCTCTGTAGCGAAGCGATCCTCGTTTCCAGCCACTTGTTTCTCTCGCACACTGTGTTGTATTGTCGTTCGAGCTCCCTGCACAACATAGTGATTTGAGCGTAGAATTTCATCAGACTGAGCTTCACCTATAGCCTCAAACAAACTTCTTCGATTCTTCAAACAACCAGAACTATATGTCACAATGAGAAATTAGCTCTACTCGAAATAAATTAAAAGGTAGATTTATTCGGCCTATCGTTCGGTGTTTTTCAGATACGTAGCATGTCAAGCTTGCGCATACTCGCACTAATTTGGTCTACATCACAAAAAGACCATTCTTACGCAGTGGTTATATCCAAGAATTTGTAGATTAACGGGTGCTTTCTCGAAACAATGCACAGAGATCCTCTTACTTTTCTAGATCTTCAGCGAGGGAAAGTGACTGGGGGGGTGTTTGACTTGTCTTACTCGATGCAAAAACGCTGAGATGCTTTTCCAGTTCGTCCTTTTCACGTCGAACCTCGTCAAGTTCTTTCAACAAATCACGGCTTGACTCGCTCCTGCACAGCCCCCAACATATAGTAAACTTCAGACTTATAGTAAACCATCTATTCTTTTAGGCAAAGGGAATATTCTAGCACTCGCATCTAAAAAACAAAAGAAAATATTTACAAGGCAAAGCAATTCCAGAAACAACCTTTGCAAAATTTGCATATGCATTCCAGGAGTCTTTCAAAATTGTAACCTGCTCTTGGTAACACGTACTTAGATGTCAACACAAAGGAAACGGAATCGGAAGTATTCAGTTTAGTCTGTTTTTTCAAGGTTTTATCACCAAACTCAAACAAATGCCAAACATCCAAAAAACCTGCGAATCACTTCTCTTCAGCTCAACTACGCTTGTTACCCAAAGGGAGCTTCGTTAGTGAGTATATTTTACATTTGTAAGAAACAAGAGTAACCCTTTTTACATGTTGATGGCGAACGTAGTCTAACTGTTGAACTGCGTTTATAATCAAGTTCGTTTATGTCCAGAAACTAAAAGAGGGCCTATTGGTACGCCCGAACACAACGTATGACAAAAGCATTGTCCCATGCCTTTGTTCCCTGAAAAAAAGAGCAACGGTGGTGAAAGTACATTTGTTCAAACAACGCCAGAGATATTTTCCTGCTCTATTAATAACGACTTCAAACAATTTTGGCAGCTTAATAACGACTTCAAATCTACATCTGAACGATTCAGAGCGGCTATATCTGTTATTTTCTAGTTCAAGGTTGAGGCCAACAGTANAAAAAGAACGACCACCCTTATTCTGCATTGAACTCTCAAGTGTTCGACATATTTAAACTGCAAAGTGAAGGAGGACAAACAGCAAAGCGTNAAAGGTGAAAATTCGCAGTGTAACTAGAAAATGAGCCAGGCATCGTGTACACTTTTACAATAGAACTGGTACTTNCAATGTATCGCAAGTCGCCTTTCTACTGTACACCGGCGTCCCTACGTGGGCCAGTCCAACAAAATAGTCAGCCACTACCTCGGGACATCACACGTTGGATTGCGATTGACGCAACGCTTTCAGGTAGCAACTTTATGTTCTTATTTTGAATAATTCGAAAAACCATACTTCGTACAAATTGTGCAAGCTGATTGTACTCTAAACAAACAGCGGAGCTGCCTTGGTATTGCTACTACGGTGGACCTAAACGTGGTGGCTTGGCTTGCACGATTTTTGAATTGACTGCAACACAACTGCCGCCTCTGTTCCTTCTGTTCAAGTATTTGCTGATTCTACTGTACTGCAATCATGTTTCACTGAGACATCCCACACCCCTGCTTGGTTCCGAACGTTTTCTGGCGTGGAATGCAAAACCATCGCTGGTTGGAATGGTTAGAGTTGCTTTGTTTGATTTCAAACGATTAAACAATCAGCTATTAACAACATTCAATGTGACTATCAACAGCATACTTAACTCTAGTCAGTTAGCCAAACAAAACAAACTAATGAAGACAGACTAACAATGATTCCATGATGATGGTCTTCCCTTGCAATTCATCCCTTTCTTGTCGTGTCCTCTGCTCCGACCTCTGGCATTCGATGAGCTTGCTTTTTAATTCGGCCACTTGGTATTCCCTAGCTCCCAAACCTGAGACATTTCAACAATTTTTATTGTTTCTTACTGCTTTAAAACGAAGTTAACATACCTTTGAAACATTTACAATTTCGTAGCAATACTATGGAGGTATAGATACAGTTACAGTGAATTAATCTGGGAAGTAGCTGCAGTAGCAACACGCCTTTATGAACAAGCCTTATCATCTATCCCGATAGTATCGTGCTGCACGTCGACGCAGCAGAGATAAAAATACTAAACTTCCACGAGGTCAGAATATTCTAGCCCACAACTGCACCACTGCAATGGAGTGTCTCTTGGATGTTTAAAAATAACAAAAATACGCCAACGACCGAGAGCTGTTGCAAGCTTGACCTGGGTGATCACGCATCCCTCACTTTAAAAGAGAACGAAGCAAAGATGTTCACGAAAATACAAATATGTCCAGTGAATGCGTGAATTGCCGAACTGCAACAATCGTCTCACTTTCTTTGGTGTTTTCAAGTTCACGCTTCAGTGCTTTCATTTCACGATTCTCTGGACGTGCACCATCGGAGGCCGCCGCGTCGCTGTCTTCAGTAGTCTGTGCGTGCGTTCCGAAGTACAAAACTCAGGGTAAAACACTAAACGATTCAGTGTAAAACACTAACTGACATCATCGATGACGCACAAGCTGCAAAAGATGTTTGTCAGCAGCCGCAACTTACACTCGTTTGAGCTTCAAGGTGCTTTTTCATTGCTTCTATCATGTCATCTTGAGATGAGCGGATGCCATCGAACTCTTTCAGTCGCGTTCGCAAAGCAACGTTTTCAGCTTTTGCTGCCTCCAGCTTCGCCGTCTTGATCTTGACATCGGCTGCCAGACGATCCACGTCTTCCTGATAGACCTGCGACGATGGTGATCTGCAGAAAAACAAATTCCAACGTTCAGAATCTTCGGGAAATCCCCTATTCAAACCTTTACGTTTGCATCAGCTGCGAGACTGAATAAAGCGAGGCCGGCATTTATTGCACGAATTATATAAGATGAATTAGGAGCGAAAAGCAATTGCCACCATTTAAACGAAAACATGCTGGAAATTCCAAACACAAATCTTTTATCTTCGCTGACAATGACAACAGTTGCTTTGAAAACATTCAACATGATTTTGCATAAACCAATAGTAACGGCATTTTTGTTTCTAAAGTAATGCCAATTTGCAAAACTTTCGAGTTTTGCGCTGTTTCAAAGAAGAATTGTTTTGGAAAGATCGCACAAATCTACGTAACTGAATGTTTTTGCAAGTATAAGCTGCACGCACAGAGAGTCAAAATATCTCACTTGATGGTATTAGAATCTTAAAAGTATTCAGTAAATAAACACAAGAGCAGTTAGCATGATTTAGCGCAAGGCTCAGAATATTTCCTTACTCTACGATAATTCTCACCCTCCTTTAGCTTCAAGAATAAGTTTTTCCCTCTTTAGTTCTGACATTTGTGATTCCAATTGGTCAACTTTGTCTTCTGCTCTCTTGCGGCCATTCTCAAGTATCACCCTTTCTCCCTCAAGGACCATAATTTGCTGTTTCTTCTCTTGCAAATCCTGATTTATTTTTGCCATTTCGACTGAAATAAGACGCCACATTTTGGTGGTAAAATGACGTTCAAAACAAAATCACTTTATCTTCAACTAGTTGACGGTGACAGCATATCGTTCTCTTTTGTTTTTCCGAGGTAGAGTTTTTTTGCTGCACTGACTCCGGTTACTCTGCAAGGAGCGAGATATCTTTCAAATCTTTGGTTGCTGCTAGTTCAGATTTTAAAATTTAAGTAGGAAACTAAAGTGTTTTTTCTTAGAAAATTGTTGCTTGTAACTGGTCTCTGAGCTGATTTTTTGTGAGATCCAAAATATACAAGCTTTTATCATTTAAGGCACCATAGACCTCCTGAAGTGTTAATGAGATTTTCATGAAATTGCAACTTGTTGAAGTTTTACTTACTTTACGTGAGAAAAATAAAGTGTGTGTCTGTGTGTTTAACTCAGCGACAAACAGGAACACCTCTCAGAAAAACATGCCACTCAGTAGAGTGTTTACCTCTTAAACTTCGCAGCTCAGCCGTGTTTTCCTTATTCTTCACGGTCCCAGTGCATTTCAGAGCATTAAGCTCGTCGTTCATGCTAGACAGATGTAATTTAACCTGCTGTTTCTCCCTCTCAAGAGTTCGGACATCCTTTTCCCTAGCCAAGTCCTTTTCTTCGATAATAGTCTGCAGTGTTTCTATTTTCTGCAAAAAGAGGTTCAGGTCAAGCGTAAAATATGTTTTGCTTTTCCATAAAGACTTGAAATAAATCACGAAATGTGCAAATAGGTTTGTTAGTAAATTTTCTTTCAGGTTTCAAATACCGGATAGGATATGAGAATCGTTTCGTAGTGCGTTGATGACCTAAAATCGAAAATGTCCCATTAACGCTTGTACAACTCGCACTGAGGTGCAAACTTACGTTACAGTAAACAACATTCAATGCAACAATCGAACAGAATCAAGGAGAAGTGCATATCGATTTCGTAAAAATGCACTTTTTGAGTGCACAGATACAATGTTTCGTTTCTGTGGATATAGATTTTCACCAACTTAAACTAAAAATTCACAGCATGAAATTTCAATGAAGCGAGAGACACATCGTCAACCAACCTGTCTGGCTTCCGTTAGTTGCTCGGCCAAAAGCTTATTCATTCCTTTGATTCGACCCGTTTCCTCGCTACTTTCATTCTGTCATATAAAAATACACTGAGAAAAAATGTTTCTAAGCTCTTTCACGTTATGTTTGATTATATATACTATCCCTAAAACCAAACAGATCCGCGGACAGCACTATAACCACGCCCTTCTTTTATCTTGGATAAATCCGTTTGGATCTTTTCTAATTCGGTCAATAAAAGTAAATTTAACTGAAGAGGAACAAACGTTTGACAAAAATAGCAAAAACTACCCACATGATCACTGAATGAACTGCTGTTCATTTTGTGCTGGAACAGGTCCTTATTGTCGTTTTCAGCTTTTCTCAACTGAGATTTTAACAACGATATCTCCGCTTGAAGTTTCTCAATTTGGGACTTCAGCATGCTATCTGGAGCGGAGGACTTGGACGGCTACAAAGAAAAAAGCAATTGTGGAAAATTTTCTCTGAACCGTTGCTTTTCTCAGACCTGCTCATTGGCACTAGAGTTTCACATGAGGGGCTTTTTTAAACCTGCGTTTCTCCAGGTCTCTTCGAATAAAGTAAGACCGAAGCATTAGTCGATAAGATAGAAGGAAAAGCATATTCTAAACCAGGGGTGTGCAACCTTTTGCTATTGCCGGCCGCATTACTTTTATTTGTCTGAAGTGCGGCCACCAATGAGTTCGAGTTATATTTATGGGATAAGTTTGAATAAAGAATAGTTTTTTTTCCGGTGTATGTCATATACTTGTGTCTAAAAGTATAATAAAATGTCAAACATTTCAACGAATTGTTATAAAAAAAACATCACCATCCAGATTGTTACGCATCGTGTCGACTGATTTTTTGCCTTGCGTTTGTTTTGCTTCAATGTACGCCAGATTCATAACCCGGTCCGGATGCAAATGAAAGGGAAACAAGGGAAACATCACCATTAGTATAAGACATCTAGTAAACTTCCTGGAAGTGTTAAATGACAACTACTTAACGCGGAAATACACATTTCATAGTTGTAGGAAAGAGACAGTTTTCGACGACATGTTTTTAAGCATCACTTTCTTTTTTAGTTGTTGCAACTATGCCTTTGTTTTTTCTTTTTTTATGTGCTTTTTTCCAGTTTTCTAAATTGTATTCTATCGTTTTCAAACCGTTTCTTACCGATTTGGCGAGAATATCTCTTTGCATCTCCAGCACAGCAATCATTTGTTGATTCTCAGCGCATTCTTGCGAGAGTTTCTTGTTCGTGGATCGAAGCTGCATCAGTTCTTCTTCAGAAACGTGAAGTTCGTTCATCTGCGTACATTTAGTATGGTATAAAACTTGCCTTACAGTCTGGTCACATACAGAAATTTAGCAATTGCCCTTAAAGCTCTGAATAAAGTTTTGTGTTTTCCAAAAATACGAATTTGTTAATGTCACCGACTTTTGTACTTCATCCAGCTAGAGCAAACCTGTAGTTCAATGGTTTTCCGTTCTGCTTCGGCGAGCGCAAGCTTTTCGTCCAATCCTCGGCGTTGAAAGGATGCTTTGCGCAGCTCTTCGTCCTTTTCTTCAACCATCGACGTAAGTTTTGAGCACGCTTGTCTCCAGTGCTCGATCTGTGCCTGGTTGTGTTGTGTGGATGACGTCAGCTCGTCACTGACACGGGTCAAGTGCTGCGGAGGAGAGAAGTCGGACTAAAGTAGAATCGCACAGAACTTATTCAAAGGCAACCGTGTTTGTTATCAGTTATGTGTAACAGCTGATTTCGGAATATTTCATTTGCATTCTGCACTCTTCCTTACGAAATGCTGTATTATATTTCATTACGTACTGTTTTCATTTGCATTATGTAATTCTCGCGTTGTTGTTTCTAATACAACTGAGCAAGACTTCCGCGTTTTGCTCCAACTCCACGATTGCGATGGCAAACCTAGAAGGGATATCGCACCATCAAACATGAAAATGGTATCAACTTTTCCTCCGCTGTTTCTGTGACTTCATACTTTCTATGTCATAAAAATCGCGCGACATTATGACATTGTTGCACGAATTTGTTGCAACTATTCCGGTACTTAAATTTGCTGCAGGTGCTTCATATTGATGCCACAACATTGTGCTACATATACGAAACAAAGAAATGTCATGATTTTTGTGTTACAAGCCACTGCGTGAAAATTGTTTATCAAAAGAAGTTGACCGCAGCATAAGAGCAATGTTTTTGTTTTGGCTGCAACTCAGTTACTTCATGATCATTGATCTAAAGCGCTCAGACAAAGGGCATCGTTTAGGGAAGATCCATAACATTACCGCTTCTGTCTCTCCAACTTGGGCCGACAATTTATCGCGTTCCCGTCTAAGGTCGTTGATTTCCTTGTTTAGTTTCTTCGTTTCTTCGTCATAACGGCTCTGAAGATCCGAATTGCTTTCCTCCTGGGCTGCGAGTTTCTGGCGAAACACGAAAAATGCGTTGATTAAACCACTACAATAAAGTATCACGACAGATTTTTGTTAGGTCATTATAAACGCAGTCTTTGATAAAAAGCTGCAGCTCTGTTTATTTTTCTGACTGAAATTTTTCATTTAACGAAGTAATTAGTGGAAAAGCATTCGACTTGTCCAAAACGCTGTGCAACTTTGTTATCAGCTGCAACATCGAACGTGGCAACAAACATTACTGTCTAAATTTATTCACAATTGCTCACTGTGGCCAAGTCTTCTTTTTCTCTATCGATTTGATTCTTTTGTGTCTGCAGCATCGAGATTTGCTGCATGTCCATGTTATGCACTCCTTCGAAATACTTCGCCTGTTCGGCGAGTTCTTCCGCCCGGGGTCGCAAAAGGTTTAGCTCTTTCGAAAGTCTTTCGCATTCCTGTGCGATGATGTAGTTGGCGCATAAGCGAACGAAATAGAACAACAGCCAGGTTATGCTTTGAGATTGCTAACGCAAACACTTTCGACCGTTCTCTGCAGTTCAGTTAAAATTTTATTTTGTTCAATTACAAAGATTCGTCCTCAGTCAAAAAGTTTTGTCATTGTTTTTTTAATTAAATTTTTTAATGCAGCACCAAGCAAATGATTCAGACTATTGCAAACTGCCTTACAGCACACAAAACCATAACTTGTTTTGTTTTGGATTTGATATATGTGCTTCTAAACGGATAGTTTTTTATCTGGCAGAAATTATTGCAATCTTTTACCATTTACTTATTTGATAGATTGAGTTATTGGCGCAATTCAGATGAAAATCGTACATTTTATCAAACAGATTTGTTGCCAATATCTTGATATGAATCACTTGACGGCTTCTTACAATAAAACAAACCATACACCAAAAGTTTCACATAAAACAGTCACAGAATGCTCGCAGGAATTATGTCAAGTTCAAAGAAACGGCGCACACCCACCTTCGACAATGCTTTAGCTTGTTCGTGATTGCGCAAACTTTCCTCCGTTGTTTTCGATAGTTCAAGCCGAACTTTCGCCAGTTCGGAGTGTAGGTTGGTTATTTCATCTTCGCACGCAACCTTTGCCTTAAAACACAGGGCCTTGGTAACCGCGCGTTTTGCGACAAACCGCCAGCATAGTAGAGGCGATGTCGCGGCAGCAAAATAAAAATTTCAATTATTCTTTTGGATTCATCTCGAATCAAATGAACATTGGTGGTATAAACCGCTAGGTCTAGGAGACTATTGAGAAATTATGTTAACATTTCGCTTTTCAGCGTGTAGCGGCGTATTCATGACACATCTGCATTACACACAAGATTGAACGTTGCCTGCGTTTGTTCCATGAGATCAGTGTCTCACAAGAGCGTTTGGACAGATCTTACCAGAAGTAAAAAATCAACAGGATGGAAGACCGCAAGACGTTCAAGGCGCGTTTGGATTGAGCACAGGTTTGTGAATTGTCTGAGACTTGTGGAAAGAAACAGTGACTTTTGTTACTTTGTTAAAAGAGCACCATTCTAGGAGTTTTTGTTAATTGCTTGGAAGCAATAAATAGCGGGACTGTTTTTCAAATATTTGGCGATTTTTTTGAAAGGGATGTACCAGAATACGCGCGCAGCCTCTTTGATCGAAGCGGTTTTTGACAAGCGACGTATAAAGCCCACGCAGTAAGATTCATCTAACTACATCGAAGTGGAAAAATTACTTTTTTGCGGATAATCACTCTGTTGCTTCTTTGTTGATTTCCCAATTTGTTTTGCTTTTTTAAACGCGTTTTTGCTTGGCAAAAATAAACATTTCATAAATTTGTAAAAACCAGTAGAATTTTTTCCGCTTTGCGCTACTCGAAAACACTACCTCTCCACCATAAAAATATGCGTTCAAACGGCTGTTGACAGATGCTTTCCAGTAAACAGGAACACCAATTCTTGTAAGGAAGAGGAGACATGCACAAAGAAACTTTACTGCAATAACGTATGAAGGATCATTTACCTTCTTCAAGTCTTGATTGATTTGTTTGATGGATTGAAGAGTTTTTTCTAGTTCTTCGTTGTACCTCACTGCCCTCTCGCGGTCTTGCTGCATTTCTGCATGGCTCCGCCGGAGGTCAGCAAGATCTTTGCCTTGCTTGAGCAGCTTGTCACGAGACATTTCTAGTTCCTGGATGATACCAACTAGGTAAACAGTTGTTGCATAAGGTGCATCGGTATGTCTACGAAAGACATTTTGCCATTTTGTTTTTGAATAAATGTGGAGGTTGCTTCCACACGCAAATACTTGCAACTTGGTCGTACATTCTTACACATACGATAATAATCACCTCTTTGCAGCTGTTGAGTGCGTTAGTGTTGCGATCGTAACGCTCGGACAGATCCTGCAGGTCTGTTTGACATCGACTAAGTCTTTGTCCAAGGTCAGTGTTTCTGTTTATCAAGGCCTGCAATAAAGGTTAACAACGGCTTTGACTTTGCGCGTTTGAGCGGACACTCATTTGTGCACATTTTGAAAATCTTTACCACTCGCAGAAACAAACCTTTACGTTTATTTTTGGGACAAAGTTGTTTTGCGCATTGCCGTTTTAATGCAAAAGTTATTAGAAAAATTTATTTTCTGATCAGGTGTATCTTACCAAAACTTGGTGTTCGACCAACTGCAGGCGACAAACTACTTCAAGGAAAATTTGCTTCAGTGCTCTGTGGCGCAAGGACGGTCTTAGAGCGCCATCAAGCTTACTTTGATGTTTTGTGAATTTGCATTTTTTCTCTTTGCGGTTCATTAACTTTTCAAAGTGGTTAACGTGTTCTGCATACACACAACCAAACGTCAGATCCATATCTTCGTAATAGAGATTGCCGAAAATGCCATTTAATTAATAAAACGTGTTGAGATCTGTCAAAACCTGTTGCGCTTTCTGTGATTTTTCTAGTTCGGAAAAAGCATGGCTCTTTTCCTTTTCCAGTAGTTCGCACTTCTGTCGAGAAATGTTCAGACGTTCTTGAACGACGTCCAAATCTTTGGCTGTATTCTTTTGCAACTAAACAAGATTTTGCAAGCTTCGTTAACCCTCACCAAGCAAAATACAACTGTACAAGTGACCAGCCGTCATAACAAAAACGATTTAATTTAGCTAAGGTCCCCGTATTGGAAACCCCTGTTGAAATCAGTCAAAAATATTTTTTGTGAAACTTTTCCAGTAGTGTTTGTCTCGCAAATAAACAAGTAAGTTTACTTGCGCAACTTAATCAAATGCTGTTAATTGTTGCGCAGATTCAATGTACAATAATGCTTGGATGTACACGACGTAAAGGAAAGCTTCGCGCATCCATACCTCTACATTGCCTTGTGATTCATCTTTTAGATCTTTTATGGCTTTGTTCAGGTGCTCAATCGTTATGTGATGCTGCTTTTTGTCGGCGAGAAGCAAATCAAGCTGACAACGAAGACGACTCGACTCTCGGCCGCGCTCGTCCATTCTAGATATAAACGATCACGTTCCGCTACCACTTCAACAACAGAGCGCGCGATTGATCGCAGACCAAGACAAACATTGAAATGTTTATGTTGTTCCCACTTACACGAATATAAAACCCAATGTTACGAACTTTGTTCATGTTCGCTGTTCCCCCGGTCGTGTCTCAAGAAATAATTGGAAGTAGTGTAAGCTGAAAGTTAATCGGAGTTTTTGCATTAAACTGCTCTTTTTCAGATAAACCTAATGATGTTTCCGAAATGCATTTGTTGACAGTAATGTGAAACGCAGCTACAAGGATTCGCTTGCTTGCGCACTTCACTTTGTCCTGCTTTCAAGAACGGAAATAGCAAATTTGGGAACATGGATTCCACGGGAAATATATCGNAACCGGTGAAAAGCTTATGGCTGATGACAAACTGCTGCTCGTGAAATGCTAAAAAGTTTCATGAACACGTTTCTCGCTAATATTTGCCACTGAAACGATTGCTGTTGAGACTGAACTGTCTGCGTGTTTGTCGAAATGATAGGTCACGATTGCAGAGAAACTGAAACTTTGTTGGACACACAGAAACAGTAGCTTATTGCAACCGCCTTCCTTAAAATAAAAAATTGCGACGACTTAATTAGAGCAATACGTTTGTTACACTGCAAGAAAGTATCAAATTATCCGACAACGCTCTTTATTACAACTACCGCAAACGCTTCATTGATAAATTGATTATCAATTGCGAAATTAATTAATAAATCGAAATTAATTAATAAATTGATTATCAATGAAACTCTCACTTTCTTTTAAGAATTTCCCTTTCTTCAGCGTTGTCTTTGGACCTTTGCATGAAGCTGTTTCTCTCCTTTTCGAGAAACTGTGTCTTCGTCTCTAGTTCTTGTTGCACTTGTTGCAGAAGTCGTATTGTGGTTTTCGCTTCGTTCACATCCAGCTCCCCTTCCCTCAGACGCTCATTTTGTATCTGCAGTCGCACAGACCGATCCGTAATTTTGGAAACTTTTTTTCTGAATCGAGTTTTAAGACCCACAACTTGTGTTCTAATCTTTCCTGAAGCGCAGCATCTGTCATTGATGGCACAGTACTTGTCGCAAAAACCCGCAAGAGAAGTGTAGGTTTAGATCAAATGGCACAGTAAGATTTGAATCAGTTTAAATTAACTGGAAAAAAAATTGTCGCAATTGCGTTGTCAGCCCAGTTCAGTCAAACTAAGATGCGGAATTTGCTTGTAAGATAGCCATAAATTCCATTCCAAAACAGAATCCGTGCAGCACAACTTTTATTAACACGATTAGTCGGCTTGCATCGAAAAAAAACAACTTTTGAATGTTTCTAATGTTGCAGCAGTGCCACTAACATTATAAAATCTTGAAACGCCAATATGAATGTTATTTGCTAAATGTGAAGCTGCGTCGTCATTAAAGATTCTTATAGGTTAAAGACAGATTACTTTTGTTTTAGTATTTTACACACACGATACCTCCATGGTTTTTTGAGCGTCCGCAAGTTTCCTTAAAAGTATTTCCCTCCGTGACTCGCTGTCGTCCAAAGCATCTTGAAAGTTGTCTCTTTCGATTTCAATCAACCTCGGTGGTGTCCAGCCATTGGGCGACGAGCTGCGAGCAAAGCACGTTAGGCATGACCGGCGCTTTGCATTGGGCATTATGATGTGCAGACTTTTTAAATGTTTCGCGCTTAAGACTTTTTCGGCCTCTTTATCTGTTTTTCCAAACTCTTTCGCAGTTCATAACGAACCCAGTAGGAAAAAGGGGATGTTTTATCTCTTTTGGAAGTAGGATACCATGTTGTATTTTACGACAAGATTTGTGAGTTCGACGGTCCATATTGAGTTGGATTTCTTTCATTCTGAAGTCTTTCATTCTTCATTCTGAAGTTTTAATTTTGACATTTTATCTCTAGGTGCATTTGTGACTCCAGCGTCAACTTTCTAAAACGTTTTCGAAATTAATTCTATGCATATTTAAAACAGATGCCTACTACGTGAAACGTCGCTTTGCTTGCCACAACGTTTTCTTTTTACTTTATCCAGTATTGAGCTTTTCGTTGTTAGAAACGTATTGTACGTCAAAGCGCTTAGTGATCTAATGCTATTACGTTCGGTTTTTCTTGTTTTTATATTGATTATGACCAGAGGTACATGGCTCCTCAGGAGCAATCCCTTTGTTTATCGTTGTATCTCGGTGTTCCGGTTTGCTGTTTGGTCACGCCTGAAAACTAAAGCGACCACAGGTAAAAGGGGAAACTTAAGGGCTGAAAAACGGAGTAATTGAATTGACCAGTTTGGCACGAAAGAAACGAGAACTTTTTCTGCTGTTTCACTTTATTTTTATAATTTTCGCAGGAAATCAAAAGAATTTACAAAACCTGTTCTTCGAAACAAACTCGAAACCACCGTTTTTTAAACTTCCTTACCAGAATTGCGCAACGTTGTGGTTCGAAATAAATAAAAAATCTGAAAAACAACGTCTCTGTCAAAAAATGTACGGCTACCTGCGAATGGGGGACGGCGATCGAGAACGAGAGTTGATAGGAGACGGTGAACGACGTGAATTCATTGGATAATAACTTCCTTGTTCGGCAGAGCGTGACCACCTGTCTTGCTGCAAAAAAATGTGGTTTAATAAATACTGATAGACAAATAAACCTTAACCCAAAATTTTTCAACCTCGAACACAAGTCGCTTTCAGTGTATAATAAACACGTTACGGCAAAAGTTACTTTGAAACACGACTGTCTTTTGTACGTCTCATCAAGCACTTGCATGGCTCTTCTGACTGCAGCGGAGGGAGTGGAGGCTCGACTGCGTGATGGTGCGCGGGTGTCCCTTCAAAATCAAAGTAGGTTAGTGAGCAATAAAACAAGCTCTCCTCGACCGATAAGTCATTTGGTCCTTCGACAACACAAGCGTTTTTTAACAAACCAAATAGCGTTTGGACTTAATAGCTATAAACATCATTCGCAACCAGTGTCAACTCCCATACGCACGGCGGCCTCATTCTCTCCATCAATGAAAAACATTAATACAGCCAGTATTGTATGATGTGCAAATAATGAAAGGGAATTGTATTTTCGCAAACAAACGACCTTATTACATCGCACAAAATGTTACGGCTAGGCCAAATTTCCAAAATTGATCAACTGTCCGACGAAAAGAAGCAAGTAGCACAGGTATGAGTGAAAATGAAAAACCTGACAGCCCAAAGGAACAACTGCTTGTGTTGTTCTAAGTAGGCGCTTATCTTAATGTGGATTGCTACCATGGGCGTCGGAAGGAATTTTTCCAGGAGGGGCCACGAAGGGGGTTTTCCAAAATTTTTCCAGGGGGGCCAAAAGTGGTGAAATTTGTTTTTTCCCACTCAAAACTGAAAAAACAACATTTTTTATGAAAATTTCAAAACCCATAGGGGGCCTTGGCCCCCCATGCCCCCTTCCGACCTCCATGATTGCTGCCTTTGCGTGCTACCTACACATTCTCCATTTGATTATTTTCATTAAAAATAGTCTCAGTGCTCGGTTAAAGTAAATCTTGCTTGTTNTTTGTGTCNCGGTTTAACTAAAGTTTGTGGACTGTAAGGTTTATTGGCAATTCGGAATTTAAGCACNTTGCTTTTTTGCTTTTACCACAGTTACCAATCACAGCTTTGCAGATTTTGCCCCCGACAACGTGAACAAAGCTGTGAAACAAGATTTAGCTGCCGCCATAGTGTCGCAGCTGCAACTAAACCTGTCAGTGATACAGCAGCCACAGTGTATCGGTTTACCTGCCCCTACTCAAGTCATCCAAATCCAAATACGAGTCATAATGTTGTTTGGGAGTTCCCCTTGAACGACTTCTCGGTATCGGGTAATCACCAATCGAATACTCCATGACTGAAAGAACAAAAAATTGAAATTTTTAGTTGAAATACAATCCTTATATTCATTTTTTCACACCCACAGAAATAAATAGAGCCGTTGAAAGATAGCTCACCGCATAAGTGTACAGTGTTATTGTGCGCTATAGTGTGCGGTATGATCGTTCACCAAATATAATAAAAAGCGACGTAGCCACATGCTTGGAAGTCGTAAAACAATTGATGTTTTTAAACTACGGTGTGCTCGAAAGTACCGAAAAATTTTTGCTGCAGTTGCCATTTCAGGAAATTTTCATGTGGGTCTTTTGTTATCTGCATCTGCTGAAAACGAACCAACTATCACCGCAAACGACATACAATCTTTATGAAAACAAGCTACGCCGACACTTTGACATTTTTCTTAGCTACAAAATTTAGTGTAAGTTTCAGAGTAAGACCCGGGGTTCAAACTAATCTGGCTTGCAATGGGCCACTGGGTAAACCCTAAGTTATTACTAGAGAAAAATTAAAAAATTTTAACCGTTCATCATGTTGGAAACTGCCTCTGGTTGTCGCAAACACAGTATTCACTAAAGGTTTGGTCTGGCTTACATAACCTTGCTCACTCCAGCTGCTCGAAATTTAAAAGGTTGTGTCTTAAATACAAACGAAAAGATGTTTAAGTTCAATGTTTGTCCGGCGGCAAATTTCCAGGTGCAGCACGCGGAACGGGTAACTGTTGAGTTCTTCCTTAGTACTTTTCACACGAACACGAGGAAAGAAGTTACAGTTGGATCCCAATTACGCCAATATTGGTGGAGTAACACGCTGCCGACTAAAACCGCCATTGAATGTGAGGAGCGTCAAGTATTGGCCGATTTTAGTCCTACTCTTTTCTTCGTTTGGGCGAAGATTAGTTCGTTAGTTCTGCGATGAGTTTCTAGTTTCGAAAGCATCGTTGCTTAGCCTACGAAGACAAAAAGCCTGCGACTAGGGCTGGGTTCAAGTAAGTGGTTACTGAATACTTAATTTAGCTACTTACCCGAAAACCTTTACCTATTACATGATTAAGTAATTTTTCCATTACTTGCTATTTCAAGTAATTCGCTTTTGGAAAAGTTAAGATTTTTAAGCCATATCTGTTGATGTAAACGCAATATTGTGCATGGGATGCATCATCACACGTGAAATAGGCCACTGAGGCGAATATATTTCTGGCCTGTGCAGAGCGCTTTGTCAGTCACAGTTGTTGATTGTCATCGTGATTACGTTTTGGTCTGGAGCTAAAAGCTCATTCCATTAAATCGAATCGCGGCCAACAGGTGCTGATCTTGTTTGGACTGCGCATTATGTGATTTAAAATTTGCAATGATTTTTACGTGCTTGAATTTTTATGAGTTCTTAAAAGCATAAATGTTGATTTTCTTGATTTACTTGAATTACTTGAGTTACTTAAGCAACCTGTTAAAAATTACTTATTATTTAAACAATAAATTTTTGTTACTTGAACCCAGTCCTGACTGCCAGGCGTAACATCAAACGCAAAAACGTTTTCCAACAAATCAAATGCTCTCAGTTTTTGCAGTAAAGAAGCTGACGCTCTGCACCTTCAACTAAAATGGAAGATCTGTGCTAAAAGCAGCAAAACTGATTTTTTCGCAGGTGTGCGAATGTTTTCAACTTCGTGATCCATTGCAGGCAAGGTAGGGCTCCCTGACTAGTTCTTTGTCAGTGCTTTGTAAACAGTTACATTTTTTACGCACTATGGATTGTTGAGGTGAGCGGATGAGAAAAGNAATGGCACCTGAAAGTTGTGTCTCAAAAAATAAACAGATATCACTAACAGTGTTGGCCAGTTCAGATTTAATGTAGCAATAACGCTTGAGACGTANAGTATTCATGGTGAGCGAATAGTTTCGGTGACAAAAACTATCAATCGCATTAAACAAAATAAAAGACAAAGGTGAAAACAAGTTGCTTCAGAACATAGCTTTGAAGCTGTGATCACGCACTGTCTTCAAAGAAAAGAGGAAGCAAGATGTTTTATGACTTACGGTTTTCTAACAATGGGCAGGCTAGCTTTGTTGTTTCGACCTTGGTACAGATTTCCATTATGTTCCGAACTGGAGCTGTTGCATTGGTTGCCCATCACGTTAAACGAATTCGGAATTAAATTATTTCATGTTATGTGAATCGCACTGGTTGTAGCATGAAGATTTTTGAGGTTAAAGTCTTCCGCAAACGTTTCAGAAAATTTTCCAAATATTACCTCAATTCAAAGTATAGCAAGATGCAGGTTATGCCGTTTAGTACAAATTCAAATTCCTGTATTTCGGGTAAACAACAATACATTTCAAAAACCTTTCACTAAACTCGTCTGTTCGTTGTAGCGAGTATGACGTTAAAAGAGAAAGGAGTTTTTAACCTTTTCCGGGATATTCAAAACATGCTCAAATAGCGGTTTACACTCTTTTATCCGGTGCTCTATTAATTAAGTTACACTGTCGCTAAAGATGTTTGTTAGTGCAATTGTCAGATATGGTCTAGCAACCTGCATATAAATCCAGTAACTCCACTCCGCAAACGAATCACTGCTGGGTGTGTTTTTTCTGCAAAATCCTGTTAGAATTTCTGGGGAAAGTTTACTGACTGCCAAAAGGATTAGAAATCCTACCTAGTTAAAGTGATTTGAATCTTTCTATCTCCCTCACATGTTCGTGGTCATTTTCGTCTCCATAAAAGGTGGTAGCAAATCGGAGAAAGTTGCCAGGATCCAAACCGGGAGCCAAGAGTAAGAAATTTCAGGGAGGCAAAGTTTATCTCCACTTACTTCAGCTAGCTTTCTGACAGTCGCTATCACCATTTGCAAGAGTCATCAACATCACACACAAAGTGCAGATTGCTAGATGCTAAGAAAGCGTATTTTTGCCTTTAACCGTTTGACAGACTGAATGCTAAAAGCTGTGGATGGTTGTTGAGCTTATACATGTACTTGTCCATTACAGCAAGTAAACTGGGCTTGTGCAGCTTCACCGTGAGTCGTTGATGTCAAGCACCAGTTCTGTGAAAATTTCCTCACTTTACAACGCATTTTCCCTGCAACGTCTGTGACGTTTGTGCAAAAGTACGTAGCAGGTGAAATTCCAACTACTTTTCATTTTAGTATTATCTAACCAGTGGTGTAGTCGAGGGGACGTGGGAGAGCACTGTTTCACGAAATTGTTTGGAAACGTTTGGAAATCTTCTCCTCCTGCTTTCAAAAGTGGAAATAAAATTATGGCGTTTTTGTTGTTAATTTTTGTAAATTTTTCAAATGAAATATTTCTCGACTGTTGAAAGGAAATTGTACTATGGTGTGTTTTTTTTGTAGACATTTCCCCATTTTTGCTTTTGGCACACTGTACTGGAGCTAACCGAAGGGTAGCTCCGTTGGATGAGAGCACACTGGAAGTCAAAATCATGGAATATTGTTGCAAATCCTAATGCGCCGACGAAGATTGGTCACACTGACCACAATTTCAAATATTCTCGTGGTATCAGTCAAGGATTATTGCTTGAGCGTCCAGAATCACGTCAATTTGAAAAAAATGCTTTCAGAACGATACGTTTGCGCAAGGCCTGACTGCGTCAGAACGCTAATAGCGAAACATTCGTTACTCTTCGTATGTGTCTCTCTAAAGGAGTTCTTCCATAGCAGTGAATCGAACGCCATAATGTTTACCCGGTATATATTTCAACTCCAGATCCGTCATCTTAAGCTCGTACTGTTAGATAAATATTACTTCATTTTATTGCTCATATTTCACTAAAACCAGTGGTATCACAAGTATTACATGAATGATCGAAATCGTAGCAGTTGTCGGTTGCAATTCCCTTTATCTTCAAAGTTTTCAACATCACTGTTAAAAATGAAGCTCACGTAAAATATTCAAGGCGGTTCTTCCCACCGGACTTTACTACGAAAATAGAACCAAGGTCTTAATCTTGAAAAAATTAGCGTTGATGATTTTCTCATTCATTTTTCATGCTGCTTAGCGGAATTGCTTCATAATCGAAAACATCATATTCGTCCTCTGCGCAGGACTCTGCGAATATACAGCGGTTTGGGAGCTTTTAGAATGTTGGATAATAACGAAACTTTCCATTGCTAGCTCTTTTTGCAAACAATGCCCGCGTGCGAAATACGATTGCATTCTTCTCAAACGCCGAAAGTTGATTACTCGTCAACAAACTTATCTCCTGCGGTAACCACCGCCATGAGGGCGTTGAGTCGAGTAGCCACAATAGAAGACTTGTATGCGCAGTGCTCGAGTCGTTTCAATGAGACAATCGTCACAATGGACCAATTATTACGCAGGCATTCGCGTAACCACAGGTTATTAGAGCCGTGCTCCTTTGTTAGTCCGGTTTCGGCCAGTACGGTCCGGCAATACCTGCGGCCAATGAAGGGTGCTCACCACCCCCTGGACATCAAATGTCTTCAAAATATTTCATATTAACACATTGAATTTGCCAGGTTTGCAACGTTTGAGCAATTTAGTCGACAGTTTCTCAGAAAAAAAGGTATTTTCGCCTCAAAACATTATGCCTTGACGCAGAAATGTATACGATTACTTTAATTTGTCATTTTCTCATTTTACGTCAATAATTTCACCTTCCTTGTGTTTTTTCCCTTTATGGATTTCTGGCTTTTTACCATGCTGATTATCTACAACGTGTGGGTAACTTTCCTGGCGAACCACGGTTGATTTACGACCTAAACAAATATTTACATAAAAAATAAATGCTATCAAAATTAGGTCTAAAACGAAGTGTGGTCCCTTCAAACTAGACTGCAACAGAACTTTGCAACCATTGACAAGACAGCTGAAATGCATAGAACTTTGCTTTGCCGAACCCTGTGCAACAAACTCAAGGTCTTGAATTTGCTTGCTTTCTCTGCCCTTCCTTTAGCCCTTCAGCATTTCACCCTTAATAACTGCTTGCAGATTTCTGGATTGGGAAGAGCTACGAGGATGCGAAGAGGTACGTGAAATCGATTTCCTATATTTTAAAATATTCGGTGATGGATTAGACTTCACTGCCTTTCGGGAGACTAATTACTTGCACACAGAAATACAAGTACGAATCATCGCAAAGTAACGAAAGCGGATCCCAGTCGAATGATTCCTACAAAACTTGCTTCAAACCTAGAGCTTCTAATTAACATAATTTTGCCCTGAAGCAGCCTACTAATTTTGCTGAAACATAACAGCTCATACCACAAAGCGGGATTTCTCAACTTGCAGCAACATGTAGCACTGCGTCTCGCCAACTTATTTTCAGTTTAT
>JGI24158J21664_10001809_pt1 | contig 24878 bp, 15 predicted proteins | sample Ectturendosymbi3_FD_21664 | JGI IMG/M metagenome (IMG submission 21664) | reverse complement strand
TCAAAGCGTCCCCCAACAGTAACGGTAATGTGTAGGTACTCTGCTTTCAAAGCGTCCCCCAACAGTAACGGTAATGTGTAGGTACTCTGCTTTCAAATGGGTCCCCAACAGTAACGGTAATGTGTAGGTACTCTGCTTTCAAAGCGTCCCCCAACAGTACAGTATATAACTGTAATGTGCAGGTGCACTGCTTTCAAAGGGGACTCAACCAGGGCCGGCTTTTAGCCGACCGATTGCTTCCAATGGGGACCCGGGCGAAATGGGGCCACGCGCTTCGTCTACCAACTTACGCATACTAATTTACACAAACCCTTTCAATCAAAGCTACTTGTGCAGTACCGGTGCGAGGCCCAAAGTATTTTTAAGTGTGGGGCCGATTGTCAACGAAAATAACATTAAAAATCGCGGTTTTTAACGCCCTCAGTCACCATAAATCGTTCCTTAATTGTAGCAATGGTCATTCTTTTTCGGCAATGTATAGTCTAGTTTTTCTCAATAGCAGCTAGTTGAGAGGCAGCACTGGTGCCACGCCAAGAGATCGTCACTAGACCCATTGATATTTAGACTGTCCTAGTGATCTAGTGATTTTTCACTGCAATCTAGTGATTTTTTGCAAAGTATGTGTTTGATGAAGATCGGTTGTCTTTTTTAAAACTTTTCAGTCCTTTTCAGCCAAAAGCAATTGATAATGTGAATCGTTGTTTGAAGATTTGCACCAAACGAACGAACAAGTATTTCTAATTGAGTTTCTTATTTTTTCACTTCCGTGCTGTGTGTTGCTGCAATCTTGGCCATGACGTCATTTTCATTTCTTTTCAGGAACATTGCAGTAGAAATAATTAAATAATCGCTAGGCTGATGATTGGTCTAAAATACCCCGTGAGTGGTGTCGTGTTTAGCTCTTGAAAAAAGCCTGAATATAGTTGGTATGAAATTTTTCTGGCTTCAGCATGATCATTATCAACAAAATTGTAAATGACGTAAAGGTTTTTTGGCGATGAAGTAAATAACTAAATTATTTCAAGCAAAAATCCCAATTTGATGCAAAAAAGCTAAATCGAATGATTTTTTTCAGATCTAGTGGATTTTTTTCGTGAATCTAGTGATTTTTGCGGAGAAACCTGTGGCAGCATTGTGAGGCAGAGATGGATAAGTTTTGAAGCTGTTTTCTGTTACAATCGTTCCGTATTTGGCAGGTCAAGTTTCAAAAGTTGTTGCAAGATACAGTTCGATAGTTATTGCTGTTTCAACAGTTACTGCTACTTGTCTTCGGAAGGTTAACTATAGTTCGTAACTGCAAATGTGTATTGGGTACTGCTTAGTCTTATTCAATTTCCCTCTCGTGAAGATCTAATGAGGCAACTTGAGATCGGAAAAAACTTTTGAAATAAACCCAGTTTTAATTACTCGAAACGAAAACGATTACAGGTGTGCAAAAATAACGGTTCCTTCAAATAAACAGAAAGTTTCGTTGACGAATATTAACGGTTAAGCCATTTGCAAAGTGACAGAAATGTTGGGACCACCTTCTTCAGCGAAAGACAAGTGACAGTTAGGTTTAAGCGAACTAAGCTTCATGATGTTCTTGTGGGGAGAGCTGAATCATGAAGTATTTCCTAAACAAGGGTTACGGCATCACTCTTTCTCACACAGATAGACGTCGTAGTTTCTGAGATACAACCTAACAAATTAGAAGTTGCAAAAAGTCTGAAAAGCTGGTGCAAAGGTGGGATGACTTTGTGGAAGTTTTGGGGTGTACTACAGTACTTGCCTATTTTGAAAAATTTATGAAAAGCAGGTTTATAGGTATTGGAAATCTGCAATTAATTTATATATTTGATGTTAGAAGAGAAACTATTTTTTTAACTTTTCGCGGATATTCAAACGTGTTCTAATAAGCGGTTTGTGCTCATAACCGGTGCTGTATTAACAAGCGGATTTCACTGTAGTGTCCATGTGTAAAGTATATAGTGATAGGCAGGTGTTATACTGTGTTTTTTTGGTTCTAACAGTCGATTTTGGGGTACTTATTTGGATGCATTTCTTCTGTAACTACGATAAATACCATGAGTGCAAGACCAAGAGACACGTCTAAAATCTTAAATGGCAGTCAAAAGAAAGCTAAAGTTGGCAAAAAAGTCGAAGCAGAAGAGAAACAAAGCACGTTGGACACGAATTTTCACAGAACTACTTCAAAATATGCACAAAAAGCTCTAGAAAAGCCTCAGTGAAGATGGCAACAGTGTAGGCATACAGCCTGACGATGTTATGCCAAATACTGTATAGTCAAAGTAGAAGTTTATGTATGGGTAACGGAAAGTGAGATAAGTCAAAGCGCAATTGCTGAGTCTGACAAAGAAGGAAGCTGGTGCGTCTGATGAGACTTGTGAGGACGAAAATTCAAAGTTACTCGGAACCATTCGATCCACAAACAATTCCTGTTACATGGCCAGGTGTCATGAGCCTGAATATTAGGGTCTATTCAGCCCAAAGAGAACCATCTACATCAACAACAGACGTTTTTCCAGAAATGAGAGTGATGGGACACAGTTTTGTAATTTCCTCTGCAAATGAGTACTTGATAGTGGTGAAGCGATAGATTATCCATGGTTAACATACTCAAAATCGAAAATAGAATCTGTTGTTGCTACTGCAAACTTTCTAGCTTTGGATGTGCAGTCATGGATTTATGGCGTGTTACGGCATTGTCCGTTGAAGTCTCTGCTGGAGAGATGAAACTGAGAGTCATGCCTTCTATCCAGGGGCGTAACGAGGTTAGATGGCGCCCGGGGCAAGAAACAAGTTTGGCGCCCCCGTGTTCGAATCTAAGGTCTTTCGGAAGCAATTGTACTGTATTGAAGAAAGTATTTGTGGCATTCCTAGGAGTTTTCGGCGCCCCCACAGTGATTCGCTGCCCGGGGAATTGTGCTCCCCTTGCCTCCCTCGTTACGCCTCTGCTTCTACCTCCCTAGCTAGGGGTGGGCCTCGCTCTTTCACATCAACAATTTCTATCATTATGACTTGATGCCACAATGAAAAATTTCTGCCCACGCCACTGAATGTGGCCCCGCAAAACTGCTTCCAATCGGGCCCCGCACTTGCTAAGGCCGGCCCTGCCCTCAACAGCAACTGCAATGTGCAAATACTCTGCTTTCAAAGGGTCCCCCTGTGACAAACCAGTGGGCACACAGTTTTGTTCATTAGCTTTATCTTACTTAAAACAGCGGCATGATCTGAAAACAAGTGAAGAAATTAAACTCATACGAACACAAATAGCACCATAATTAAACACTGCATCTTCGGCTCCAGCTCACAAATACACTGTCGAACTGCAGCTGGCAAGCAAGCACGGATCAATCTAGTGTACCACATGCGATGCCTACGGCGCGTGAAAAGCACGTAATTTCAAGTAACCAGAAGTTATCATTCTTCCACTACACCCCCACTGTAATGCGTAAGTAGGCTACTCTGCTTTTGAAAGGGCCCCAAAAACAACTCGAATGTGTAAGAAATCTATTTTCAAAGGGCCCTCAACAGCAACTGTAATGTGTAAGTTCTCTGCTTTTAAAGGGGCCCTTAGTAGCAACTGTAATGTGTAAGTGCTCCGCTTTCAAAAGGGCCCCCAATAGCAAATGAAATGTGTAAGTGCCTTGCTTTAAAAGGATCCCCCAACAATAGTAAAACTAGAGAAGTGAGGGGCGATGCCATCCTGCTATTGCTTAACTTTTACGTGTATTGGTAACTTTTATTGCTTAACTTTCTGAGACTAGCTTTGTCTTACCAACTTTCAGTGTTTTCACAGTTGTAGGTCATGAACACCCTTTTCCATTTTCGGTTATGTCAGTCATGCCGTAGACTCAGAAGCATATCCTTGGGTGGCACGCATATCCCCTTCCTAGGCTTGATCGAAAGGTCTTATCACGGTTGGCTGAGTATGATGACGTCATCAGAAGGCCCCTCAACCCGAAGTCCACCACTGGTCAAATCAAAGTATTGAAGACCATGAAAATATGAACTTACGTCGCATGCCTACTGTATACACTTGGAGCGCAAAAAGCCCAACCCAACATGGTCTGAAACAGTAAGGAAGATGAAGATCTTCCGCTTGCAAGCTGTCAGTGCAACTAAGACAACTATGTTTCCAGAAGCAGTTCCGCTCTGCAGTAAGATTGTACGATGTTTACGAAAGTGCGATTTCACCTCGGCTGCTATTTTGACGAAATAAACCAAATGACAATAATTTCTATTACAAGATCGACTCGTGAATGGCATGCCTATTTAATGAATGAAGACAAAATTAGATGAAGAAACAAGTAACCATACGCACACGAAAGTTTTAAAGCCCTCAAGAAATCTTTCAATGCAATTTTCCTCGTGCAGGTTTGGCTCTGCTCTTGTGGTGTGCTCGTTTGCACTTCTGCCTTATCTCGCATTCTCACCTCGCTTACCCATTCCTTTTTTGGGGGGAAATGATTTCAATAGCTAATGCAGTAATATGACCTACATTTAACTTAAAATTAACAAGGAGACAGATTTTTGATCTAACAGACGATTTTACCTTGAAAAGCTAATTAAGTGCACCTAATTTAATAGGACTATTACATTTCATTTGTACAAAATCTGCCTATTAAATGCAAATAATCATGAAAACTTCTGCTTTCGTTTCGAAAGTTGGCTACGCACCAGCTATGATCCAACCAAGCATGGTATTCCTAAAAAGCCTCATTCTATTTGGAACTGGTGGTAGGGCGACAGAACCTCTTCGGCAGAAGATCGCTTTGACAAGGACGGTGAGGGTTCACCTGTAGGGAATATTGGTGAAAGGATTCCGAGCCAGATGATTTTTGGTATACTTTTCCAAGTGGAAGATCGAGATGTTGAGCTGCCACAAACTCTCTTTGCAATATCTCTAAATTAAGAGGGTCGAACACTTCAAGCACTTGAGCTCAGTTAACCATAGATAATAATTTATTGGCAAACGACAGTCAGGAAAATGGAAGTGAACAAGTTAGCGCAAACGCCTTGTTTTGAGATTACGAAACCGGATGCTATACAGCCGGTGCATTGCAAGATAACTTCATTCTCATTTTTTCCTTTCACGTGACTCCGCAAATTCTGCGGAGACGTTGAATGTGAAAACTGTTCAGTTTTCTTTACTGCCGCATATATGCTGGCCAAGTTTAGGAGCTGTGAAGAAGAGCGTTTGGTATTCTTCTCAAAGCGGCCTTCTTCTCTCATAGGGGTTCTGCTTTGCAAGTGATGCCTTTTATGAGTAATATGTGTGTGAATTGTGCCATGCTCTGGAATTGACTCGACACAGTGTGGTAGCTGCACCTTTTCTGGACTGAAACTCAGTTGCACAGTAATCAGTAGACCATTCTTCGTATCCTCAAGAAAGTCCAAACGAAAGATGTGGCTAGTACGTTGAGGCCTGATTCAAGTTCATTTCTTGAAAATTGGCCGATTTTCTATTGATTAGGCCAGGAAATCTTATGATATACAATGAGCAAGCTCAAGTTTTACATAAACAGTAATTTGCATGTGTTGTTTCCATTTTGTTTCTTTTTCATATTTCAATTTTATCGTTGTTGTTTTACTGCAATATCTCTTATTGGTCCCCACAAAAGTTTTCAGTAAAAGTGGGCCGCAAGCTGAAAAAGGTTGGGAAGCACTGATCTATAGTATTAGAATCAGCATAAGTTGTGTGATTTTGTGTTACGTCATAAGCAACTATTGTAGTGTTTTAGACAACGGTGTTAGTCACTTTGAGCAAGGCGAAGTGAGCCATTTTTGCATATCGTACACCATTGTTTCGGTCTGCTTCTGCAAGTATCGAAAGTGTAATCGCTCTCTACTCAAGAAGTGACAAAGATGTTGAGTTGCTGCCACCAGTCAACGTCGAAGATGGAGGTATTTCCAAATGCAATAGTTCCCACCACACCCGAACGAAAGAAGCATCCGAGAGACTTGCCATTTCTCATTCTGTTCGCTCTCATGCTTGTAGGAATGCTCTACCTGGGTAGTTTTAGCATTCAGAAAGGAGATGTGGGTCGATACATTTTCGGTGTTGATTCTTGGGGAAATGTTTGTGGCCGTGAAGTCAATACGCCAATCCCAAATGCGACTCACTCTGGGTTAGATCATTCCAAACGTCCATACGAGTTTCAGGTGGTGTTGTCCAACATGCAAATGGTTCTCAATCCACTTGACATCTTATTGAAAACAAATGCTCCAGCGACTCTCTGCATTAAAACGTGTCCAAGAAATGCAACTGATTGCGATCGTTTGCTGCTCGACAATGGATACAACTTATCCGACATCGTAATTCAAGAACGAGTTTGCACCATGCCTTTTGGGCTTATACTTCCGCATCATCCTCTCATTAATAGGTGCATTCCTTCTCAGATAATGCAGGTTTGTACAAAGAAAATTTTTAAAATTGCATTTCTGTTTTGAAAGTACAACTGAAGCTTTTTTTAAGTTGAAGAGCAGCGGTTAAAAAAATAGCGAGCCCATTGTTTATGAAATAGAAAAGCATTGATTACTTAGTAATAACAATACTTTCGACTCCGAAACAAGATAAGCAACCCAAAAATTGCAGATATGAAACTTCTTTGGTAAAACTTCATTCTTTAAACCATGTCAATTTTATCTTTTAAAAGTATGTATTGCAAACTCTGGAAGAGAAAATGCAATAGTCAGGCGGTTTCACCAACTGCCTTGTTGTGTCACTCGCTGCCAAAGGGCGTATTGCCAGGGTAAATGCGAGCATACGTTGTGTAGGCTACCTTTCTAAGAATCAGTTCTGTACAAATATGTACTTAATTTATAATTTCTTAAGTAGGACTACGCACGAAAATAATCGTATACTGTGCGTATAGCTACCTGAATATTATGCTGGCCGTATGTATGCCGCACTTCCTAATGCAGTACTTCATCAGGACTGCACCAATGGACATAACAATACCACGTATGACCTAAAAATAGTTTCAAGCTTTGTTCTGCAATCGATTTGTACGAAAAGCACACACCAAAAAACTTATTTTGCTCTTGCAGGCTTAGTCACATGTAATACTAGTAGATGAAAACGAGATCAAAATTTGTCTTATTGCTCTATGAAAGTTTCACCTCATCTATTGTTTTCATCCCCTAGTTGCAAAACTACCGCTGGGCAGCCTACTAAAACGTCAAAAATTATCGCTTAGTTTTGGGCTGCGACGCTTGTGTCAACTGTACTTGTGGTTCCTCGAGAGAGATAAGGGCATTAAACACATTGGCCTGGAATAATGACCAAAAACCTCAAAAATCTTGAAATATATCAATTACAGTACATCCAGAATGATGCTGGTGCAGCTGCGAAGCAAGTAAACTCAGGGAAGATTATTTGTAGCTAACAAGAGTAAACTCTTGGTAGATATGTTTAACGGTCGATTGCAATGATGCCTAGCTCCTATAAAGACCAGTAGCAATTTTGCACAGTTTATTATTTTAGAACAGGAGTGGGGAACCTGTATTACGGGCAGAGCTGAAGAACCGGAACTCAAAATTCAGGCTCCGGCTCCAGCTCCAAACATCTAAAGTTTTTTGGCTCCAGCTCCGGCTCTAACATCTGAAAGTTTTTGGCACCGGCTCCAAAATGATTTGGTCAAGTGAAAACTGAAAACCATTGTATTATTTGTACAATTGTATTATAACACCAACATGGATGAGCTAGGTGTTGTGAAATGATATTTGATGGATAACGGAAATGCGTGCAAAAAAGTTCTAGAAGCTCAGATCTACACACAAAAGAGGAAAATTATACACACACACGACAACCCACGCTCTCCCCGCAATAAGTTAGCTCACTTGCCCCACAAAACAAAGCTGTGGAACCGAAAACCAAATTTCAGACTCAGGCTTCACCATCTAAACGTTTTTGGCTTCGAGCTCCAGCTCCACAAACCAGCTGTCAAACAACCTATTTAAACTTTGCATAATTTTCTGGTTGGGTGTAATGTTTTTTAACTTTTCTTCCTGTTGGTGCAAGCGAGTAATGCTGAATTTTCGTAACTTTTATTTCAGTTTGGATCCTTCCTGGTAAACTCTGTCAACCAATTTTCGAACACTGGAGTTGTCGCGCAACACTTTCCCCTTCGCAATGTCACCAATGCTACATCAAATAATACCGGTCTTCAAACGCTCGCGAGTTTGGTCACTGGCCAAATCATAAACAGCAGCCTCAAATACTGGAAAGACACCATATACCTGTGCATGATTGCACTGGGGGTTTCATTCGCCATGATTGTATTTCTTCAACTTTTCTACCGGGCTCTGGTGGTGATCTTAGTCTTTCTGTCAAGTCTCGGCTCTTTGTCGTTCACTGCATTTATGTGGTACAACTACGCTGTAGCGATTGGTGCTGTTAATGAAGCAGATGCAAAACATCTGTTACAAACGAAACTGCTGCCTACTGTCCTAGTCGCGGCCGGGAACAATTATAGCGCAGCAGCGACAAATCTCACAGCTTTCAACACTGGCCAACTGCTGGATATGCTCACATTTACAGCCATAAGGGAGTCCAATTATCTTCTTCCTGCTTCTGTCGCAGTTACGATCGCGACAGTTATTATACTTGCTGTTCTTATTTGGTCCAGAAAGAGCTTGCTTCTTGTTGCTAGTTTATTCGAGGAAGCCAGCTTGTCGGTATTCAGTATGCCCGGTATGCTGTTGCAACCATTCATAACGTTATCGCTCATGCTCTTGGCCACCGTTTACTTTTTTATCGTTGGGTCGTATATTTTGTCAATTCGCACTGCCAACGTAGACAATCATGGAATGGTCCGATTCGTGGAAGATCCCGCCACGCCACAAGTTCTTCTTGCGCTTCCACATTTGTTCTGTTGGCTTTGGATCATGCAATTCTTTTCCGGCTGTCAGAAAGTGATTCTCGCTAGCGCTGTTTCCCGTTGGTTTTTTACCAGAGGCGCGAAGCTAAAAAAGTGCCATCTTAACCTATGCCCAACCTGTGCCGATACCCGTGACCTCATCCTTTACAACTTGGGGTCCGTGGCTCTGGGATCATTCATCGTAGCTTTGGTGCAGTTCATTCGGATTATTCTAGCTTATCTCGAGCGAAAATTGAAAAAGAGCAAGAACAAGACAGCTATCTACGTTATGAAATGCGTTTTATGCTGCATGGCTTGCTTTGAAAAGGTGCTGAAGTATGTTACTCGCAATGCTTACATCTGTGTTGCCATGTACGGCGATGGGTTTTGCTCAGGCGCAAAACACGCTTTTCATTTACTGCTAAGCAATGCAAAGCATGTGATGCTGCTCAACTGCATCAGCGGGTTTTGCCTCTTCCTAGGCAAAGTTTCAGTGGTCATAATAACCGGGTTCGCAGGGTACAGTTGGTTTCGTACTAAGCTCGGACCGACTGCTCCGCAAGCAGAGTTCATCGTACCCGTCACTATTGCCTGCTTCTTGTCTTTTCTCATTGCGACAAGTTTCTTGAATGTTTACGAAATAGCGATTGACACACTGTTCCTGTGTTTTTGCGACGATCAACAGCGCAATAATGGCGGTGATAGACCGTATTACAGCACTGCAAGACTACAGCGATACATGTCAGGCGGTGCGAAAAAAAACAAGACGATGATTACAGCTGCGCTTGCGAAAAAATCAGCCAAAGTCATCCCTTCAAAATCTACAACTTTGCCTGCGGTCAGTCAAAAATCGCAGCTGCTTGCATGATGTGGTACACAAGCATTTTCCACAGTGAAGCGCAGTTTTTCATTTTCAAGTAAACACGGAGTAGTGATCTCACATAGATCTTTTTGCTGCTTTCTAACGACTTTGGTGCTTCCATCGGAAAAGTGCTAGAAGACCTTAAAAAATCACTTTTTGAACAAAACGTCCCATATGTTCGAGTCCAGATACAAATCTGGTAAGAGAGGTGTTCTCACTACAACTCCACCTATCCAAGAAAAGGCGAGTAGTTGCTTTACCTCAGTTGTCTCAGTGCATTTCAGTGACCAACGAAACCTGTTCTAACAGAGATGAGCTCAGAGATGACGAAATCCAGTATAGTGTTCAAAAATATTGTTCGTTCGACTTTTCCAAAAGCCAAGAAAATGTAGAGGGTCTTGAATGGCCAGAAAATAGCATGCGCGTAAGATTGCCTACCAACGAGAAAAGTCTGACTCTAGCATAAAAATTCAAAGCGTGTTGGAGGTATCAAATCTTGTGGTCAAAATAGAACTTCACTTAACTTCAAACATCGAATCTGAACTGTGACTGCAACAAATAATTGCGTGAAAGTTGAATTGATGCCAGTGGAGAAAACAAGCAAGGTTCATCCAAAGTGTTCACTGGCAAGCAAAGTGCAAAAACAAAATTGGCCTTACTAGTACGATATTTTCTGTGTGTTATAGCAATAGATTTCGGGCAATAAATGATGACGAGTACTGCAACTTTTGGTGATGAGGCCTGACTTGAGCAATGAACCAGCAGATGAGAATTTGACTGTTCAATAAAACTGAAACAAGAAACGCTTTATGCCTTGGACATATTTTGAATCTGAAGTACAGACCCAAGCCCAATATTTGCTTACTGCTATAGTCATTTTTACATTGAAATTTCCCACGTAATACACATAACTGCGAAACTACGATAAGGCATTTGACACGGGGAGGAATCCTTTTGACTTGAAACATTCAATTGCCCTGGTTGCTGATGCCAACTGATTGTTTTACTTTTCTCTGCTTTGTACGGAGCTCGTTCATTGTCTGAAATTTGCCGAAATTTTTGTCATGTTTTCTTCAAAAGCGCTTCAAGAGCAAACTACAAATGTCACAGTTGCAACTGGTGTTTTTGCATGCAGGAAAGAGGAAAGTTGACAAAGAAGCTCAGCCCTCCACTTTCATATATCATCATCACACATGTCCCGATTTTGGACGCTTCATTTGCACATTGTCATAACAAGATTATCTGCCTTTTGCCCTGCAAAACTCAATACCCAATTCCCTGAAATTACTTTTTTATTCTGAAAATTAACCAAAACTGCTCTCACACACTTCACCTTCATGTTTTTATATCGCTAGGGAGCTAAGGAACGGGACGACCCCGCACTTATCGCTTACTCTCGTCATTATACATAATATTTACGGCATCAACCACTCGGGAATCTGTTTCAGGTCCAAGTTACACAAACAATCCTTCGTTTGACTCCGTTAAGCATCGTGCATATTCAGCATATGTCGTACACGCAGCAGATGCGTGCGCGCGTGCAGATAGTAGCAAACCGTCTACATCACTCTCTGTAAATAGATAGCATAACAGCCCCTATAAAATTCCCTGGCGCAACAAGCTGTATACGTGGAGTGTGTGTGTATTCGCTTTGCTCCGAAGCGTTGAAGGTATTACGACAATCGCGTGTATTACGCGATTCTCAGCAAGTTGGTGAAATTCGAGGTGACAAGACTCTGGACTGGAGCATTCTGATTCATTGGTACTCTTTATAAGATATTTGTAATTTATTAAGAGAATGGTTCCTTCCTTCACCAAAAAAACCTTTCCTGTTATTCAGCTTTTAAATTTTACTTCATTTGATTAAGCGACATTGAATTGAGCAGATGTACGGCATATGTCCGTTCAACATAATTGGTCTTGCTGATCTTTGCAAACCAAAACAACATTGAGAACCTTTAGAGCAGATAATGCAGAAAAAACTGACGAAACCCGTTAGTACGACTTTAAAAATTATTTGCAGATCACAATTTTTGGATGCATTACGGCAGAGGGATTCGCATCACATGAGAAAAAGAAAACACCAAGAATAACTTTGCCTCTGCGGAGAAATCTATGTCTGCTATAAATAGTAGGCCTATTGTCTTCAAACTAACAGTCAAACAAAAATTATGCCGTTCAACTTTTCACAAAAATGTACTCAGTCACGTTCATTCTTTGTAAAAGTACGACGCACCATTAACTAATTCGACAGAATTTTGTTATGTCTCAGAAAGCATAAATTTTGGTTTATCTTATTTTTGAGTTTGTCGCTTCTCTTTGCAACATAAAGATGCAGTTTCAAAATTCATATGTTGCTGAATAAATTCGTGAAACCGACTTACCGCATTGAGCTAAATTGCAAATGCAGCGTGGTTAAGAAAAAGCAAAATCACGCTCCAGTAAAAACTTGTTCGACAGTTTTTAACAACTGAAAGTATAGCAAGATACAACATTTTTAAATGACAAGTAAGATAGATTTTCCAGGATGCAAAAAAGAACTATCTCTTCAAANAAATAACAGAAGCCTAGAAAATCTGTGTAAACCTAATGCAATTAATTACGTTGGGCAATAGACCCGGCATTAGTCAGCTACAATGGCTGAAAGTACTCGGCTCTGTAGAACTTGTCAAGGAAAGCAGTGCTCAACTGAGTCTGACTACAGCAAGAAAGTAAACCATACAATTCTACAAACAAGTTTCGTTTGAAGTGCTTCGTCAGCAAACAGAAACCGGCCCTGCCACTACACTGTATGACGGTAATGAAGTTGTGTAATAAATAAGGCATCACTCAGCTAAAGAAGGTGAAATCATGTGAGGGAGTAATATACCAGTCAACAAATAAATTATTGTAGGTATTGCTGCTGACAGGAATATGACCAAGTCGCTCTGGTNCATGTATGTGATTGAGTCCGGCTTCTATATAAGAATATGAAATATAAAAAATCTGATAAACTAGAAAATGAAATTCCGTTCATTTTTAGACTTGCTTTACGCAACATTCCTATGCCGATGCTGACAATTTTCTTCGAGCGAAATGAGTTTGGCGGATGTTGTACATTTCATATTTATTAAAGTAGGCATATAGACTCAGTTGGTCGCCGTTTTCAAATATCTTCAGCCAAATGCATCTAGCAATTACCCAATAAAAAAAATTTGTACGTATAAATAGCAATTTATCTTAAATTCTGTTAAATCTTTCTTCCGCTTTATTTGGAAAAGGTTAACCTAACATTTTATAGGATCCTAAAGGAGGTAAATCCGGCCTTGAATGAAGTTGAAATGCTTTGAATTTGCAAGAGCTGCTAAAAAAGTAACCCATGCAAGTATACCCATTTGTAGAAGCTATTCTTGCACAAAACTAGGTTAATGACTTTCACTAACTTGGTTCTTAGTTCAATCCACATTTACAGTAGCGGCAATGATGCTTGGGATAGGTTCCACAAAAAATGTTGAGGCAAGTGGTTCCCAACCGGGGTGCCGTTTACAATACCCAGGGGTGCCGCGAGCTAATACGTTTTTCAGTATATCATCGAAAAGGTATTTTCAAAATGTCGCTAAACCTCAAGCCAAATTTCTGTGGATTTGCCACTAGGTGTCGCAGATTATGTTTCTCTTTTGTAGGGTGCCGCAAGCCTGAAAAGGTTGGGAAACACTGGTTGAGGCACTCAACCACTTTGTGTAGTTTATCACTTATACTGCACCTTTGTCTGTTGTGTGAAGCGCCAGTGTTTTTGTCAATGATTCAACAGTTTGAAAAATTTCAAGTCTGATTTTTCGATCCTCTCCTTCCACGGAACTTGCAGTATTTTCAGATGCAATGTCATTCCTTGATTGTTCTGAAAACAAACGGAAACAGAATATACTCATTCCTTAGCTTGAGCAACTCTATCATAATGCTAATTTGCATGCCTTGGTACTTCGTTACATATAAACAACACACTGTTCGAATATTTCAGCAATTAAAGGAGAGGCAATAGCTGATAAAACAATGATTGCATGATACCCACAACTCAACAAAGATGAGGTTGAAGCTGGAGTTAAACCCACGTATACGTGGAATAAATCTCGTTGACGGCTTTTTGTCTCATTGAAATAAGGAACGCTTAGTGAAACCACTTCGGAACATGCACTGCTTGGAAAATTGCGTTTCAATTCAAACCCACATTACAGTACAGAAGGAGTTGGACAAACTTTTGACATGGGGCCCAAAGTGGATTCAAGTAATGATGTTGATGCCTTGGTATGGAAGACCTTAGCGCGAATCATACAGTGATTTTGCAACATCTTAATACTGTTACCTTAAAATCTTAAGTGCTCATTGTTACCGCAAGTCACTTAACTGCGATGCAACGCCCTTTATCTTGTCTCCGATACAACCGATTTAATTGATTTTAGCAGCAACAGCGTAATGAAACGTACGATCCGCTCGTTAGATGGCGGACAAATAAGCTTAAATAATAAGCGCAAAGTTTAACTACATCCACATTAGATCGAAAGAAGATACAAGATTATTTTTTCGATTTAATTGAAATCCAGAATGACAAGAAAACCTAGCATGAGAGAAAATCTTGTGTTTTACTTGCGCTCATCCAGGAAGAGTTTGCGGCAGCCGCCCCGCTTAGGAAAAGTAAATAATTTAGATTTAACTGAGCCGAACAGGACCATGCTTTGAAGTGACTTCCTTAAATTTCTTTTCCGACGATTTAAATGACTTAAACAAAAATTTTAATCTTCCAGAAGTGATATACATGTTTTAAAAGCAGTTCATGCAATTTGGCTGGAAACAACCAGCTTGCAGAAAATATTTCCTTTAATAATTCTTGAGTCCCACGTATTCTTTACCATTACAAGTTGAAATCAAGGGTCCTTTTAATTTTTACACTTTCCACGGTTTACATGCAGATCAAATGGGGTGCCTGATACAGCTCATTATCTGGCATAAATACGTTGTGAATAGTGTTAAAAATTTTGTTGGGCCATGCGTAACTTAAGGAAACCTTTTTGCCAAGAAAATACCTAAATCGTGATATATTATTAGTTTCATATTCACAATTTTATGCTTAAAATTTTTAGAAACAAAAATCACTACTTAAACTATATGAGCACACTGTGACACAGTTTTCAAAATTGTCTGAAAATACAGAAAAATTAACATTTATTATAACAAATGTTGTTTATCTTTTTGTCGAAAGTCGGAAATGTTGATAAGATTTTTGAAACAAAATGCAGCTCCAAAAGTTATCGAAATGGTTCTGGAACGATATTAGACCTCTTCTTTGCCTGTTTTTGCGAAAGTGTGTTGAATGACGTGCCGTGATGACAAACAACCACGCAAAAGCCACCTACATCGACAATCATCCCACTCAATCAATCCACTCAATTGTAGGAGAAGCTTAAAGAGACACTACGCAAAATCTGGTTTTATTTAAATAGGTAAATTGCTAACGTAGGCAACGTAGATTCAGTAAATGTTAGTTTTTCGACAACAGGATATTTAAAGCAACAGCCCTCTTGGTCTGTTCAGCCGACAGTTTATAGTTCGGTTGATTTTGCGCTTTCCCACGGGGCAACAAGAAACCTTGCGTTGGAATAATCAAGTAATTTATTTACTTTAGAAAAGTTGTCACTCTGACATGCAATTTTCCCAATGATCTGAACAAATTGTGTTCAGCATCAAAGGAATATTAACGTAGGTGACTGCAATTTTTGTAATTCTCACTGGGCTTGCCATAACATAACTGTAAAAAATTCTTGTTTTTGTTCAAGCAGTACTACAGTATAAAAACACATTTATCTGAAGAACTCTAGTCTTTCGAGGGTTCAGCGACAAATAGCTGAATGACAATTTATGTCACTTATCATCTCTTGAAACTTTTGTAATGCAACTTTTATACACAATTTCCCACCTGGACTTTGATAACTTCTACTCGCCTGTACTTTTCCGCCTGTCTTCCTTGTATGGGAAAACTTCCACAACAAGTTGTTCACAGCAGATGCAGTTTTCTGAAAAAGAAAATTTCAAAAGAAGTTTTGTTAGTATACTTGACTTATGGAAGTTGATTTGTTTGTCTGAGATAATCATATGAAGGATCTTGAAACAACAGGGAAATGCGAAAGAAAAAAATTGTAGAAGAAGGTAAACAAAAACGGGCAAGTTTTAATCATTTTGACGATTATTGAAGCGTTTCGTCTAAGAATTAAAAAAAATTATTCCAGCAGATAAGTTTGTTCTTCTAGCGATTATTTTTATTATTTAGCCGACGTTTCACCTACCTATTTAAGTCGGTTTTGTCGGTTTCCTGAGGGCTATCCTCATTTGTTTTATTGAGACTGATTTACATTTACCTTTTGAATCTATTCATTGACTTCAATTCGAGTACTCCTCCTTTCTAAAGTTAACGATATATTTTCATGAGCTAATGTCTTTAAAGAACAACAATTTCTGGACTTGAGCTGGTCAGAATAGTTGGAAATTTGTTTGTAGGGAACACAGCGACCTCCGAAACATTTATTTGATCCAACTTTTGTGTTTGTGTGTGATTTCATTATATCCTGCAAACAATTTTGAAATATATTTTGCTGCCAGCACTCAAATATATTATGTTAATTCTTACGCTTTCCTTATTACTCTGCTGCTCTATATGTGTACAGTATTTGAATGAATTATCGCACTCTCCGAAAAAGGGCTTTATCCAGGCATCAGCCTGCTGGCAATTGTTGTCAGTGTTGTAAGAGCTGAAGTGCAAGCGCACGCCCAAAAAAGTTTGGTTTGTCAAAACTTTGGGCAAAATCTCAAAATATTTGGGCAAAGAAACTTCGACATTTTTAACGATATTTCGTTGGTATTGAGTGTATAAATAAAAGTTTAAAATGTCATAGAAAACACATTAAAAATATATAAAATCAACAAACTGTAGTGTCTCTAGTAACTTCGTGTTTTAGTCTGTGAGAGTTGATGAGTAACTGACTCACTTGTAAGATTTGGCACAAGAGGCATTTCAGTTACGTGTTTTGTCAATTGTACACTGAGGGAATCATGTATACTGCAGGGCAGCTACGTCATATTAGTAGAATGCTTTTGTTTTTAACTATAGTGTTTGGATGAACACATTTTGTCATACAGCTTGTTGCATGTTGCATACATGTGCAGTTGAACAGACGATGTTGTGAAATTCAAGGCATAGTCATAAGTAGGGCAACCAACTTTTTGACCAAAAAATCTTGAAATTTTGGCTTTATAATTTGCAAATTTTAACTTTATTTTGACTTATAAATTTTCTGAATTTGCAACTGCAAAATAATTCAGCCTAGTGTTGACGTTACCCAGAAGGATGTTCATACGCTCTAAGCTTTGGAATTTAAAAAAAATTTGGTTGTTTAACGTTGGCGACGTTATGTTGATAAATACATTAATAACTACAGTAGAGTCAAACCTGAGGGCATCATAAAGTTGAAACACTATATGCATTATTACAGAATTGCAAACAAACTTGCAAAAACATATCAATATCTGTTGTTGTAGTTTCAATAAAATATCGATAAAGAGAAAAATACTGTGCTACAAGAGAAGTTGACCCAATGATAAATTTGACCTAACGATAAATTTTGACTTTTTTGACCTAATAACTTGGGATTCCCTCATGGTATCAGTGTGAAATTTAGTTTGTGGGCGTTTCATAAACTTCAGAAAAGGCAAAAAAATTTAGACTTTATTGACTTTTGGTTGCCGTAGTCATAATGTAAATAATTAATACATGCCACATGTATCATGCACATATATGTCTTCAGAGAAGGAAGCAGCTTTAGGCCTACCTCAGCTAGGTGTGAGGTTCCTTGCTGACAGCAGCAGCTGGAATGTAAATGCAAGGCGAAACGTCAGAACTTTGAGGCAGATGCTCAAGAATATTGAGCCAACTGGCTTCTGACAATGTTCTTTCACAGCTTGGATTACTTTTCTCAGTTGGGTTATTAAAAACCAAATCTAAAGTATTAAATTCTCTATTTTCAAGTCTATGGCAATATGGTGGATGTTAATATAATGTACCAACGGCTGAAGAAAATTTGTAGGGAGAAAGTTTCTCGTATAAGAGTTTTTCGGGCAAATTTGGGGAATTTCGGACAAAATATCCTTTTCACCCCCCAAAATTGCCTAATCCTACACCAATGATCATTATAAAAGTAAAACTTCCCAGACCGGCGGAACTAAACTAATTATGTCACGCATCCCTCGTGCAGCCTGTCAAGTAGTTTAGTGGTTCAGCCATCTTGTTTTGCCACTGAAAAGCATTTCCTGTACGACAAATCGTGGAGGGAAACGACATCATCACCATAAACAGGTCAGCCCCTTGGCATCGACCGGACAAGCGTGGCATGTGTTGTGTTTGTGTCATGTGTCATCAACGATCTAGTTGTGCTGTGCGCGCATCGCATGTATGCACCAGGCAGCAGCATACAATGCTTGTCGAAGCCATCCAAGTAAGAGTGGCAGCACTAGGCCAGTTGTACAGTAACAAAAATACACTGGGATAAAAACACTATCTCAGTCACTGAGTGTTTCCCTGCTCAGAAAAGGAAAGGGGAGGGTTCTCTTCTATCTACCTCCAAACACGAAAAGTGTGGACAGTGCGTACCACTTTCTTCATCACCATTGCAGCACTGGTGTTCTGGTATAGTAGCTAGTCACACTAGCAGCAAACCCCTTTGTTGGAAACGATTCTGTGTTGCAACAATCTTGAGCAAATGCTCGATTTCATTCTGCACGTGAGAAAGAAGTTTGCCACTGTCTTTTCTTGTCAACCGGCAAAGATGGACTAAAACTTTATGTTACTGAATGCTCCAACACCTCGCAGTGAATTCATAACTTGAAATAATTAGAATCTCATCCAAGGTTTTTCACAAAGGCTGCTCACTGTTTTTTCTCCAACAGGACAAAAATACTGACAGCATTTGCTTTGACATGTTCTAAAGGTTTTTAAAACGAAAGCCAAACGTTTTCTCAAACAGCTTGAAAGAAACAATTAATATTTTTCCATAATGTTGAAGATCAACACGACATTAGGGTGCATTAATGCAGCATATCTTGCCATGTTTTGTGGAAAAACAAGTTTGTGGCGTCAACATGACACAGTGTCACAAAAGTAATGTGGTTTGAGATGAATACCAAAAACAAATAGGTAAAATTATATTGGAAAACAGATTGGAAATTTTTATGAATCAAAGCAACTAACCTAATTTCCGTCATTTTCTTGTAGTAGCCCCAATCATCTGTGAAAGGCCTCCTATCTCTACACCCTTTTTCTACCAAACGTTGACTTAGAAAAACTGTTTTAGTAAGCAGCATGGTAAATCTGCTTCTCTGCGTTTGATTTTTTCATTGACACACTGTTATCACTTTCTGGCTGCATTTTTAACATCACTAATAATTAGTTGCAGCGGTTTGGCCTACACCTTACTTGACTGCACTTTTTCTACACCATCTGCTTGCGTCGGCCATTCTTTGTAGATCTGACTTTGCCCTCTGAGTTCTGATTCGTGTGTTTACATGTTGCGTGTATTGTTACTTCAGTTTGCTTAAATAAACTTTGATCCGTGCATGGCAGATAAAAATAAATACTAGCCTTTGCTTACTGTTACCTACCGGAAATAAACAGATTAAATAAAACATTGCAGTAACATGCGCGTTTCTAAAACTCGTATACGCCTCTACTCAAAAAGAAGCGTAAATGTACTCCTGTGTTACTCGCATTATATCTACTGAAACTACCTATGTTTCTCTTGCATCTGACAGCCCGGCATTTATTTTGCTTGACAGCAATTGTTTTGTTAAGGCATAAAGTGTTCAAAAAGTGTGCTCAAACTGAAACTTACATTGGTCTTCCACCCGATATTTGAAACAATTGAAACGCATGGAAGGCTGTAAACGGAAGACAGTTTAGTTCTTACTCTAGGTTTGGTAGCAAACGTTGTCCAAAGGATGTTTTAAGATCAATTTTCAATAAGGCAGTAGTAGCAAAAAGCCTTATTTTCTCAACTTGGGTTTAGCAGGATATCTATTTATAAAGCGCAGAATCTCCAACCTCCTTTCCAGCCCCTTTGCCGACGCTATGTTGAACAGTGAACTATTTAAGCTTTAACAAAATCTTTGTAGAACACCAAACTTCTTACACTTTTGACAAACCTAATCCTCCACGCAATAAAACATTTCCCAGCTACAAATTTAACACGCAGTGCTGCTGTGCAATGACCACAAACTTCAAACACTTAAAAGAGATCCAATTTTCTCCATCATAAAGGTACTTGATCTCTCGATTTTTTAGCACACAGTTTTTTATATTGCGTTTGCAAGCTTGAAGCAATTTTACTGCAGTGTCGATTTCCACTGCGCTGTTGTTTTGAAACAAGCAACAACCGTATTGCAAGGACTACAATTTGTCTCTAATCCAAAGTTTCTGAGGACACTACCTCTTGAGGGGCATTCCGTCAAACACTACCACTCCCGCTAGCATTGTTTGGATATTTATCGTTTGCCAAAAGCTGACTCGCTCTGGGTGTTCTTGTGAGAAGGATTTTGCTGTAGAGACGCTAGACGTGCAAACATTTTATGCAGTTAGTATGCCATCTGACCAAACACCTGGTTTATGAGCTCCTAACAAAATGGGGTAAGTTGGCCGCAGGGAGTCAAGGGTTTTTCCTGACCCAGAATATTCTCAAAAGAGCAGTTAAGCAAGAAGATAGTTGTAGGGCTTTTTTTGTTCCAAGATTAGGTTTTGTATTTACAAAAAGGTAAATGCGTAATTTTTTCAAGGAATGACGTAGCGCAAAACTGTACGTAATTCTGGATCCTACCGTCACAAACTGATCTGCAGAATCGTGTTTAATTCCCTCGTAAAATGCGTAGCTGGATATGCTTCTTGTGCTTTGCAGAAGAACTTCAGCGTCAAGGTAGCTGAAGTTTTCAACATTCTGAAATGCACCAAATTTCAGTTTAAGAAAACTTTTCTNTTTCAAGGAACTGTTGGTGAAGCCTATCATAAGCAGGAACACCTTTTCCGTACGTTGCGCGTTTTCTACGAAACTTGTAACAACACAAAGCATAAGTTTAAACCATAACAATGATCACTGGAATTCGCTTTCAAATAAATGCAGCACTAAATGATCTACGAAAATCTGAAAACTTTGTGGTTTCTGTCTAAGAACAGCAGAGGTGTAAACCCGCTATGTCAGTTACTTTGTGAAAAACACTTCGCAAGGATGCTTCTAGCTCGAAGAAGATGCAGCCTGAAGGAAACATTCCATATCAAGGGCTAGCGGCACTGTAATCAATTTTATGCATCGAATAAGAATTTTTTGAAAATTTGTGATTATCTGGCGGAACTGGTGAGGCATTACAAAATTGAGTTTGATCTTTTCAAGCTTTTCATCTTGTCACCTTTCTGTCAATGCCGGATTAAAGTAGCCCGGGCCCTGTAGCATATTAACAGCGCGGGGCCCTAAGTTAAACACTTGAACAAGTCAACAACGGTTAAATCATAAATTTTGTGGGCATCCGTGTGACTGCCTTTAGGCATATTGGATTTCGTAAGTACGAAAAACCTGGACCTAAATAGCAACTAGTGGACATTATGGGTAACATATCTTTTTTAAAAAAAATGTATATGCACCTCTTTACCAAGAAGGAATATATTATTGTTCAGCTCAAAAGTACAGTGCACAGTAACTAAGGCTTCCAGACTCATCAACATATTTGATCACTGCTATATCTAGACAGTGTAGTATCAGTATGTGTCGAAGTCAGCTGTCAAAAGCAGGATACCTACTGCTTAAGAGTGCATTTTCTAAATTTTTCCATTGCGAATTTGTTTATGACACTGGTTACGTCCATTTCACATAGACGTTTATTCTCTTTACTCTTTAAAATCAGGCAGTCCAGCTTGTTTTGTGTAATGTTGCTCGTTTTTTCATTCTACCATCTTACGTTTACAAAAATGGCCGTTCTCCACTGCAGTTGGTTACTATGAGAAATAAATAAGTGCACAAATCATTTCCCATATTTGCAAAGGAAGACTCCAAGTACGCAACCCAAAGGCTGGTGAATAGATTCCAAATCCATGGTTGCCTATGAGATTTTTTCAAATTCTGTATATATACAGTAACCAGGAGTAGATATTAGGGAAGGCAAACGAGGCCGTCGCATTGGGCCCCCCTTGAGACTTTCGCACTTAGTTTTTGCATTGCTTTGTTACAGAGATTAATCACTCCAGAGCAGCCCTGGCCAACCTCGGCTTTCGAACCGCATGCTGCTCTTTGCCCGNTTTCATGTGGCTCTTATTTAAATACCGTANTTATTCGTGTACAAGTAGCAAAATTTGTACCAGTTGTTCACCTTNAAAGTAGGGGCGTGACTTACAAGATGCAACTTACACACGCATTGCGTGGAAGCGTGCTTTGTGGCTTGTGCAAGCACATGCACAGCCAAGCGCATTTACGCGACACACGTGTTAGTTACCGTTTTGCGCGGAAACGCGCTTTCAAGGAATGGGGTGATGTCCATGCGTGTCCATGTGTATGATGTGGTTCTTAGCCATAACATAGTACGAAATGTAGCTCATGGTCTCGGACTGGTTGAGAGCCACACTTAATATGCTCGGAAGCAAATCATATGTTTATCGAAATAAACAAAAATTTTGTGCTAATGTGCCAAACGGGACCCTCAACAACTTTAATGTGTAGACAAGAACAATTTAAAATCAAATGACCTCAAACAAGTTACAATGTGAAACGAACTTTCATGCAGAAGCAAATTCCCAGAAAAATGAAAAATTTAACTTGCTTTCAGCGAATAAAATTTCTGTTTGACATGTTTAAAATTTAGGGCCCCCTTTTTAAGAGTTTGCCACGGTCACCTAAATTCTAATATGTACTAAAGAACAAATTTCACACAAAGAACCGTGGGGCCCCCAAAAGCGTGGAGCGCGCAGCAATTGCTACATTTGCTGCTTCAGCACTGCTTTCTGTATGTTACATGAGCAAGGTCCCTATCAGGGATCCACAATTTCCTCGTGTTTTGGCTGCTGACGTACTTATTACTTTTACTCAGTTGAAGCACCTAGCTAGTGACGTAGCCGCGTAGCCAACCATTTTGTTTGTGAGCTGAAGGCTTGAAACCTGCGGCACTTGTTCAATCTGCAAATATGTGGCAACATTTTGTAATATTTCGAAATTTTTCATCGAAAAAAAGTAGAGCCAAATCAAGACAAAAGGTCTTTGGAATTAGGTGTACCAACGCGCTGTTACGTTGCGTGATTCAAGGTGCCTACTGGCGAAGTTGAAGTGCATTCAGATAGATTATAGCAGGGGTTCTCAACAGGCCTGTAACCAGGGGGGGCGAAGCCCCCCCTAGAAAATTTTTCGCCCCTCCTGGAAAAATGTTTTTGACATAATATAAAAATATTGGACATAATTCAAAAAAATTGGGCCCTCTAGGAAAACTTTTCGCCCCTCCTGATGTCCCAAGCTGGTTACGGGCCTGGTTCTCAACCTTGTTCCCGTTAAGTACACCCGAATCATGAAACAATCAACCCGAACCCCAGGCGGGCTTACCCTCTGTACTGCACTCGCACAGTATAGCTGGAAAAGTCGTGGATTTCACACAGTTGCATCACAACAACGCAGGATCAGGCCAAATCTACGCGGAGTTTTCAATCGGCACGCATTTTGCTCTAGTATAGGATATTAAAAAATATCAATACATGAAACCCCAATTTCCATCCAAGTACCCCTAAAAATCTTCCCGTGAACCTCTAAGGGTTCTCGAACCCCGGGTTGAGAAGTACTAGTTTATAGTATATTGAAGTTATCATCGTCTTTGCCTAGCTTATATTTTGCTCAGCATAGGTGTAGAAATTGTAGCTACAGCTAAATTGTTACCAAGGATTACTGACATTTTTGTTGCTTCTAAACAGGTGATTTAGCATTGGGCTATCTATTATACTACCTGGTGCCGTGAAATTTTTTGTAAAACACGACACTCTCGCAAGCGTACAATTGACCTGTCACTCTGCTAAGCTTGCTGATTGTGGATCATTTCCTTCGACAGCTTGTGGTGAGTCATGGATTGAATGCTAGTACAAATCATCGTACTGCATTATGAATTCGGACTGTCATCTCTCGTGCGCTGTGCTCAAGAATGAACGGCAGGTTAAGTCATTCTGAGAGTGGTCGATGTGTGCTTGGCAAGTCGCAGCAGCCAGCGGAGGCCATGGGCGTTTTGAGGATTTAACTTAACAACATGTTCGCTTTGCCGCTGTGGCTACACCTTTATACCCGACACGGCATCGTGCGTGTGATGATAAAAACCACGCTTATCCGGTACGCTATCTCTGAGGACACTTCCTCTAGAGCAGCATTCTGTCAAACACTAGCACTTTGCTGGCAAAAATACGTGCACGTGCGGAAAAGTTATTTTATCAATCATTACCTCGGTGTCTGTGAGGTTGGCAAATGCGCCCAGCAGCACTTCCACTTCCGGTCTGTTAAGCGGAACCACTCGGTTGCGCCACGAGGTGCGGATCAGTTTGCCCAGAACTTGGGTGCAAGTTGAACGGTTTTCAAGATTTCGAACGTAATGAAGCATCGTTGAGGAAACGTTTAAAATTTCTGGAAAGAAAGGCCATTGATTCGTTCACTCGGGATGTCTTTTGGCCGTTGATGGACGTACAAAATTTCTTGTAGTATTGTAACAAAACTTCCAGTGGAATAAGAAAACTATATTTTCCATAGAGAGTTGTTTGAGGCAAAATTTAGAAATATTATTGAACTTCATAAAATTTTAAAACATTTTATCATCACAAGATTTTGAAAATTTCTCAACAGGAATAAGCAATTCAGATTAAACAAAAAAAATACTAAAAAGAAGAGATACTATGCAATACTTTAAAACCTGAATGACAAACAGCATATCAACAAACCTTCGTCAAACATCGTATTTGAAATACTTTCATTATAATTTAAAAGATATAAATATACAGGGTGTCCATAAAGTCCTGCACACATTAAAAATTTTTATATCGCAAAAACCACATAAGGTAGAAACTTTACATTTTCGACAGT
>JGI24158J21664_10001808_pt1 | contig 24880 bp, 23 predicted proteins | sample Ectturendosymbi3_FD_21664 | JGI IMG/M metagenome (IMG submission 21664) | reverse complement strand
ACTATTTCCCTATGACAATCTGGAAAGAGAAAAATGAATAAGGTCATCGATAAAGGTTTTAGAAGCTGCCGCTTTGTTTCAACAATAGTGAAACACCCTGTGCATTCAAGATCGTTTATACAATGTCTGCGAAGTCTTCCTTACATCCTTGTCCACCAGGGCCTCTCACTTTATTCATTAGGACCTCCTGGACCTTTGCGCTTGCGTACACCCTGTTGTTTTTTCAAGATGTAAGTTGCAGACACCAGGAAGTGATCGGTCGAGACCTCTGCGCCCCTTTTGACGCGAAAGTCCAACACTGATTAGAGCAAGTAAGCTGTAACCATGCAGAAATCAATGAGTGACCGTTGATCCATCGATTCTCTGCACCAGATGTATTTGCGAAAATGTCAGTGTTGTAAGGAATGTTCATTACGCACAGCGCGCTGTCACAGTTGCCTTCTGTTACCATTCACAGTAGTATCCCCACGTTGGCTAATCACACCCTTTCGTACCCCAGCATCGTTCCTAACGTGTGCATTGAAGTCTTCTAAAAGAATCGTGGATTCGTTATTTTTACCCCTTCGCATGACACATCTAGTTTCTTCCACTCCGGTTGTTACGCAGTTGAGTTTGGAGCGTATGCCTGTATCAAACACAAGAGCGGTCTAACAACTGCAAACTCAACATGAACACTCTTCCTTAGTGGAATCCATTCGCGATGGCTTGCAAGTACCCCCAGCCCAGCCTGGGCAAACTTTGGTGACTGAACCCTGAAATATGAAACAGAGTTTCCACCCATCGTCCAGCTCAACAAATGTTAGAGCTACGACGCTAAGTAGAAGAAATGGCAACAACATCCAGGGAATATCTTTGGCTTCTTCTACCAGACCTTTTCCTGTGAGTGAGATGATATTCCAGTTTCCAATCAATAGCTCATGGCAAGATTGCCGTTTACGCGTGGGTTTCAAGTCTCCCACAGTAGAAGCACTCTGCTGCATCCAATCGCCTCCCCAGATGCGTAATGGGCGCAACGTGGAGCCTCCACTTGAGGATATTTGAAGGGCAGACCACAGAGAAATTTTCGGACCGGTCCATGTGTCTAGAGACCAAACGCAGTTGTTGATGCAAAGACCGAGGCGCGATGTTATTAACTTTGCGCATTTCATTATACCGCGGCCGGTTGCGCCATTAACACAGAACTTTTGCGATCGTTACCACGGGAAGCCTTTTTGTGGGAACGTTTGTGCAGGAGAGACCCTGCAGTGAGTCTACTGAAAGGGCAGACATGTAGCAATCACAACACCTGAAAAGGAGAGGCTCTGTTTCGCGCTATCACTTTTTTTGTCTGATCGGTGTGCACGATGTGTTTGGTCCCTTTCTGCCACAAAATCTCGTAATTTTGAACGAATTTGAATGATTTTGTTAGGCACCCGGTCTTTTCAACCCCAGTCACATCGAAGTGTGAACTAATATGTAGTTTATCAGCTCATCTACTCAGAGTTCTAACTTTAAAAATGGCAGTTCGCACTACTGATTCACGAATAACTTCATTAGCTCGCAAACGACAGCTGAACAGGAAAAACAATAAATTTTATTTAAACATTAACTACAGTATAGTCTGACTTGTTTGCTCAGCAATGTTTGTTTATTAATGGATGCCTCGTGTGCTGAGTGTTCGCAAGTGCTACGTTTTATTACTCCTGTCAAACAATGGTGTCGATCAGTTTCTCTTTTAGCGAGAACCTCTATCCTACTTGCAACTCGCGAATTCTGACTGACTTGTCCTGGGCCCGAAAAGAGCGAAAGAATTTTCTCTACGATTGCAACCAACAGGAGCGCAGAATCCTCGATTTTGTGTTGGGAAGCGAGTATGAGGAGCTTTTGGTCAATCAGTTTAAAAACCTTGGGCGTGTGTCGGCCGATCGCAGAAACGGAAAAATCCTTGTTGATTTATTCCGGGTAAGAAGGCTTCTATTAATTTATATAAAATGAATGGAACCTGTGACAACGTATGTTTAGACGGGAGTTTTGACCTCGGTCTTCATCGGATGGTTTGAATAAAGTTAGTCATTGTTAGTTTTGTACAGAATCCCTGATGTTCGTGAATTTTTTGAAATGTGACGCCTCTGCAACATCAAATTGCACATTTTCGTCTGTGTAAAAAATGTTCAACCGTTCAATTTTGGCTAGTATTTTCGCAATTTCCATTTCCCAGCCATAATTTTTGTTGAAACATGGCCTCTTACAAACCTCACTCCAGTCACAGTTTGCATCTTCAGAAGGCGGATGCGCTGGTGCAATGGTGAAAGCATTCGGAGTCTTGCTATTGTCAAATTATTGTTTCAACAACTGAGAGTTAACTTCAACGATTAAGGAATAACGAGCCGTATCTCTCCAGTAGCACCTAAGTTTTTGTGCTTCCCAAGATTATATTCAGATATACAACAAACTCTTTAATAGTCTTGAATCTGAAATCAGAACAGCGGAACTTTTACACGGTTCGGTTTAGAATAAGGGAAACAACAGCGTTGAACATTCACAAGAGCGACCGGAAACATCGACCAATTGCGGTGATGTGTGTTAGCAAGCTGTCATGTGAACTGTTACACTATTCGCAAAGAAGTTGATTGCATCGATTCACGAATAAAAATTGCCTGGAATTAAAGCACATCCACATCCACATGGAACTCCGCTGGTGTTGTTTGCACGAATTAATCCATCGTAGCTCTAGCATTATAAGTTTTTAAAGGTGAGGAAGAGATGCAACTGCCAGCACGAGCATCCTTCGTATTGGATGTTTTAATAAATTCCATCACGCAGGTGTTTCAGAACTTGAATTATATTCAACCACGCGTGTTAGCAGAATGTTTTAGCGATGTAAAAAATTGTAGAAATCAAATTTGCAGTACTGCTGCCTGTTTACCCGAATGGGAATTTCATCGATGTCAGTATACTTTTTGATAACGTTCCCCTGTGGATCTTCTGTAACTACTGATATGAAAACAGTAATTTAACAATAAGAATTTTGTCGAAGCGAACTTTTTTTAAATAAAAATGTCAAGTTATAGCTGCTTTTTGTTACAGGTATTTCCGAACATCAAAAAGCAGTGCATGACTCTTTCCAAGCATTACTTTGCTCGTTTTTCTGCTTTAAACGAACAGTTTGATATCACCAAAGTCAGGGCTGCTGATAATCTGGATCCACTGCTGTTTTGCAAAGGCGGCAGTCAAGATGTGGAAGCGAGATTTGACAACCGCACTGGTCAAGTAACCGTTATTGGACTCAAAGCAGCTGCTGAACAAAAAATGAATGAAATAAAAGCACAAGTGTAAGCATAGGCTGAGCTGGTTTTGATGTTGGTGTAGTTTTCTGTCTTGGATGTGACAGTTTTTGCTGTTGCGGAGCAGGTGTTGCAGTACCACATCCCGACTGTAAGCTGACTATTTTGTGTTTTGATTCCAGGGCACTGTTGTCAAATTTGCAGCAAGGTCAACCTGTTGTTGCCGAACAAAAGGTTCGAATCCTTCGGCAAAAACCTTGCCCTATCGATGTTGCAAGGTACGTATTTCACCACCTTGTAGACATGCTGCTCATATGTTTCGACGCCCTAGTGTCCCATAACTTCACTGAACCTTTTCAGAAACCCATGTTTACGGAGCTTTTGCGCCTGATCCTCAATGCGCTTGGATCTTACGTGTTTTTAGTGTATCTCGCTCCTATTGCGATGACCTAGTTTCATATTCCAGCATTCTAAAGCTAGATGCACACGGCTGCGTCCTGTGCGGGTTCAGGAAAGAGCGGTACTTGTAGACAATAGACAAACGCACCGCACCAGACGCATGCCGTGTGCATACAGCTTAAGACATATGAGGTGACCCCATTCGATTGGACAGTCCGTGCACAATCTTCCCCAAACGTAAATGACTTTTTCTTACTTTTTTATTGTTCTTAGAGATAAACAATTAAAGATGAACATATTCCTTGTTCTTCCCACGATTTGATTTACGCTGCATTAAATAATTTTGTTCTGACAAAATTTATAAAAAGCTAAAGCAGAGTGACTCGTTTGTTTGGCTCAGGATTCTAAACCATTTAAGCGCAGGTCAGTTCGATATAACGATGGTTGAGTGGACCAATGCTGTAGCAGATGGATGATTTTTATAGCTGTGTTGAAATAAATTTGTGTTATTACCAAAGTTTTCTTCCGATTCCGTGTCTGGATCATGAGTTGTTTTCATCATTCCGTGTCAGCTTCTCTACTTTAAACTGTTGTTCATTTTATTGCCCTGACTCTGTCGGTGATTGTGTAACTGGTCGCAGAGTGTGGATAAACTGCGGTGTTTTGGATGAAGTCAACAGTAAATACAAAGGAAAAGTCTCGATCACCTGCGACCTGGAGAAGGAAGTTGCTGACTATGAGGGAGAAGCTGATGACATTGCTGCTGTTGAAAACGATATTAAAAGCCTGGAAGACGTGAGTGCTGAGAATGTGCATGGGTTTGAATATATTTGTGTGTTGTGTGCGTGAAGACAATAGTCCACTGCATCTATGCGCACAAATAACACTATCGGTGAAGTTAGGCCTACTGCCCGACAAAAATTTTGGTGGCTGTGTACTTTTTTCAAATCTAAAATTATGTTGCTTAGATAACTGAATCTCCTAACGTGAACGAAGCATGCGTGAGAACTTGGATTGTGCGAATATACCACAACAAGTTTTAGTGCAATAAAAGATAAAAAGAACATTTTAATAGAAAACATTAAAACCCCCCTTTTAAATATATTCCAGAGTCTTTTTGAACGAACTCCGGACATTTGTGAATCGAAACTGGAATTTTTGACAGTAGTTTTGTCCTCGAATGAAATTAATGTAAAAAATTCTTGTTTTAACGATGAGTATGCCAAACGCAACTGCAATGGTAAGTTTGTGATGAACGACATGATTGGTTATGTAATGTACATCAGTATTCACAGCTGCAGCGCTACAAACAAACGTGCTTACATTTAGCAGCCTGTTTGCTTCTTAGCATCTGTATTTTCATTTAATGACCTCAAAACGGGAATTCATTGTGGTGGAAACTGATTAGAGCGTTGCAAAGTCTCAAGAAAAGTGAAAATATTGAAACTTTGAATTACGTTTGCAATCACAAAAAGATTTCAATGGCGAATTGAGCCAGTTTTAATTAAGCTCAAGTGCTTTTCTCAGGCATTATTAATATGTAAAATGTGGAAAGTTCTTTGAAAAACAAAGGAACGCAAAATGTTAATATTGAAACGCCGCAACCTCAGATTATAAAAATGCTATTAACAGGGTGCTCTTCATTCGTCTAAAATCATAAATTTTTATTCCTCAAGTCATGCAGAGATGAGTACACATTGATCCTATGTTCTTTGCTTATTTTTTGTCAGCGGCGCTGGTGATCCGTGGGGTTAGATGTGTTCTGGTGGCAAAATCTGAGGAATCGTTTGTAAGTGCCAATCAAGTTCTGAACGAAATGATTGTTCTGAAAGAGATCAAGCATTCGTCCGATCCAACCTTCGTGAAGGAAAGAGAATGGGAGGACCTTGTAATTGAATCATTTCGAGAGAAGATGGTGACTATTATCGAAAAGGTGCGATACAAAAAATATTAGCTTTTCTTTAGTGTTTCCGTTGTGTTTTTTTTAATGCTTTCTACACACTTTGCGAACTGTTTCAATGGTCGAGATTAACCCGACCGTTTGGCGCAGTGCTTAACGCCACAGCTGCGTTGGTTTCATGCTGAACTCACCCACTTTGTCCAGTCACTTCACGTAATCTCGTGACAAAACTGCACAATAACAATTACATTAGTATGCAACTATTCAGTCTAGTGCGTTTGTAGGGTTTGACTTACATGTAGTTCTTCGACCTTTCTAATCTCAAACATATACCAGCGTCTTTTAAAGCGATCACAATCTTTAATGAGGTAGAACAATGCAACTGTGTCTTTAATGAAACCATTGTGCGATACACAGATGGCTAAATTTTCCAATACGCATGTAATCGAAACTCATTCATCAAATGCATCTTCACTTTTTTAAGTGAATTTCGAGCGACGTGTAATGCAAGGCCTCACTGATGGTGTTATGCGGTAAATTTTACGTTTTGGTTTTGTTTTTACAAAGGATGGATTGATCACTGTGGCAGGAGTGAGCAGAGAGTTTGTAGTGGACATTTACTACCGGGTGGAGTTGATTGTTAATAATTACAAGTTGATATCTTCTACCCTCCCTTTCTCAAGAGAAAAAGCTCGCTTCATTGCCAGCTACTTGTCTATTCCAAGCGAATTAACCAGACTCGTCAAGTTATCGTCAAGCAATAAGAATTTAAGCATAACTGGCCCAAAAATGGCAGTGGAAACTGGTGAGTTTTATTTTCGTCTAACCATTGTTAGAACCATGGGCATCGGAAGAGGTTTTTCCATGGGGGCACCACTAGGGGATTTTTTTAAAAGTTTCCTAGGGGGGCCAAAAGTGGCCAAATTTGTTTTTTCCCACTCGAAACTAAGAAAACAACCTTTTTTGCTGAAATTTTCAAAATCCAGGTGGGCAACGCCCCACTGCCTCCCGCCCCCTTCCTACGCCCATGGTTAGTACCCGCTTTTTTATTTTCGTTAGCTTTCACAGAATGTCTAACATTCCAATTCACGTATATTACGCATAAAAGCGTTTGTTCGTCGCTATATTCAACCGCTATTATGATTCGAAAGTCGTTTCTCCCGTAATATTTAAACTGTTCACTGTTGCGCATCGGAAACGCGCCGCAGATGATTTGTCGCAGGTGTAGCGAACGGAGAGAATGTTATCGGTTTTCACTGCAAATGGAAAAACTAATATCAGTGCTCTGAATCATGAAAAAAAGTTTGGTCAAACGTAACATGTTAACAGATTGGTCAAACGTAACATGTTGACAGATTGGTCAAACGTAACATGTTTAAAAGATTGGTCAAACGTAACATGTTTAAAAGATTGGTCAAACGTAACATGTTTAAAAGATTAATCAAACGTAACATGTTTTGAAAAACAGATTCGTCAAACGTAACATTTTGGAGCATAAAATTAGGATAGACTTAACAGTTTCATCAACACTAAAAAAGCCTTCAAAAAACTATGCATGTTTTATTTTGAGACGTTTCGGATTATTCTTAATCCATTGACTGAAGATGGAGTAAGAATAATCCGAAACGTCTCAAAATAAAACATGTATAGTTTTTTGAATGCTTTTTTAGTGTTGATCAAAGGTAACATGTTTTGAAAAAAAGTTTGGTCAAACGTACCATGTTTAAAAGATTGGTCAAACGTAACATGTTTTTCACTGCATGTTGAAAAAAGTACATCAGTGTTCTGAATGCAGGATGTTACCATATATATTCCTCTTCCGGAATTTCACGTAGAAAGAACAGTTGCGTCATTTCCCGTATGTTTCGTGATGATGTGAACGCGTTGTTTAAGTATCTCTGCTCTAGGAATCATTACCCAATGCAATCTTACAAATGAAAAAGATAGGTCAAACATCACATGTCTGTGCAAATACTTTTAATAATTTCCACGTTTTCCGGAAAACAATAATTAAGAAGGATACGAGGAAATTTGAAATTGAGCATTACTGGCATAATGTTATCAAAGTGCTTCGCAAAAATTTTGACTAAACGAGTCGGTCATTGTTGCCCTAAGGAAGGGATACGCGGGAGCAGAAGGAGATGAATAATTTTTTCATGCCTTTTTGTGCACGTGGAGTGGATTTGAAAATGCATGATTGTCATGGCAGTTACTCACAGAATAAAGCCAATTATTCAGCACACTTTCATCTCCTACTTTAAAGCTGTTGTGGCCGTGAAAAAGAATAGAAATACAAAAAGCAGCCAATTATGAGTAATAAATAATAATTAATTGTCACAAGCTTCTTATTCGTCACAGCAAAAAAGTTCATTTTGTCCGCGCGGTTCATCAAAGGGAAGATGGATGTCACGAAACCAGGTATCCTGGAGTACTTGATTGGAAATTCGTTTAAGGACTTTAAAAAAGACTTCGAGTCGCAACATCGTTGTATCGTGTATGCTGCAGCGGTGAGTGTTTTCTTGTAGTCAATATTCCCCGTATGTTTAATGCCTCATTTTATTACCAACTTTTTCAGTCGTTTTCATTTAATGATTCGTATATTATGTTTCTGCAATGAAAGCAGTAAAGTTTATTACAGAAGCTTCACTTTGGCATTTCAACATCACACTGTCACAACCTGCACGTGAATCAAAGTGTTGCAAAATGTCAAGAAAGACTGCTCAGCGTGCTCGGCCGCGGGGTCGAATGGCCGAGTAGCGAAGTCAAATCACATGTTTATCAAAACTTTTTTATTGATTTCTTGTAATGCGAAACGAACAGTCAACGACAATGCTTTTCACAGCCGTATTCTTAGTGTTAGAAAATAGATCATTATACTCAAATGATATTTTAAAGTGAGGCAACAATCCATTGCTCGTGCTTTTTTTCTTAGGCTGCTCATCAGTACCAGCGAATCATTTAAAATTGTATTCTTTCGCATGAAATTTCATTTGCTAATCTTGTTAGCCCAAATGCTCCAGCCATCCAAAATTGTTCGAGCTCCGGCTCCACAGCGCTGGCTTTTACACTGCCCTATAACTTTCTTGGGATCTATATTTAACCATTAGTTTGGTTTTAAAGTGTTCCCCGCAGTTTAAACAGTTGCCTCAAGCTTTTGCCCCAGGCAGAAAGTTCTGGTGACGCTTCTTCCAGTTGATTGAGAAATACGAAATGAACAACCAATAAAGACCGCAGATTTTATCACTGGTGTTTCAAGAATGGAAGTATGAAATAGAAACAGCGTACACACAGATGTTGATGACAAGTGCATGAAAAGGTGGCTTCTGGTAAAAAAGAGGCAAAAATTGTGTTTTTACCGGTAAGTTGTGATTCACATCGGTGTGGATTGGCTGGAAGTCTCTTGAAACATCAAAACAAATATATACATTTTGCCTGCTTCAATAAAAAATTTAAACATGGCCTACTCAAAATATCTTAAAAATAGGTCCTCGTTTCAATGCAAAACAATATTTATTTTTAGGATACACCGTCCTCGGGTGAACGTGAAAGTCCAGGAAACGAAGATGGAGGAAACATCCAGTATGTAAATTTTTAGTGATTGGCGTGATTAGTCACCCCGCTTAGGTGACTATTGACAATATGCGTGATTCAATTTTCATCTAAATTTTAAAAAGGGTTAAAACAAACTGATTAACCTGATCCCTTCGGTAGCTTATTTTTTCTAAGCGTTCTGTCGAGCATTCCTATCGAAATATGCAAGTTTTGTATATTTTGAGTAAAGGTTACTGCCAAGATGGCAGTGGGTTCCTAACGTGTAATAACGAAATCCATGCCTAAGGCCTCCGTTACCATTTCTGCATAATAAACAACTTTGACATTTTGATGGACGCGCAAGCTTCGTAATTGTGTCCCATGAGGGAATTCGCTGATAAAACAAGTTGGGTCAATGCACGTGGCTCGTAGTTAATCTCGTTTGGTCATACTTAACCTGTAAAGGGAATTTTGGCTAGAGGTACCTTGCATACCTCCCACTTTTTGAAGGGAAAATGTTTGTTTTTGAAAAATATATATTCCGAAAAGCAACAAGTATGTTTTTTCGGGTCAGATGAGCTTGAGAATAATTGCTGAGTTGTTGAAAAATGGGCCTGTGCTCCGTAAACGTTTTTCTTCATTTTGGCAAATAATACCCATATATTCAGGCTTTTCAGGTTACTTAAGCGAGGTTGTGTGATGTCGCCATACGTATTCCACTTTTGTTGAAATGCTTGATGAGTACGTCCACAGCTGCGTTAATCCCAATTGTTGAAAAATGACGATTTCAGCACGATATTTTCATTTGAATAAATTCGCAAGTTGATCAACTTGCTGAGAGTCACAGCTTTCGGACTTTTAGAGCGAACAGATTTAAGTTCCTTGCTGGATTAACTGACATTTGGTAAGAACTACGTTGGTTGTAGTTAAAGTGCGCGTCTTTCAAGTTGATAAATAGGGTTCGATTCAGGGTTGCGGAGTCGGCAGTAAAATGTCCGACTCCTACTCCATCCTTTCCTAATTTTCCGACACCGACTCCTCAACACAACCTGCATGAAGTTTGGCTGCCAACAATTTGTAGCAACTAGCAATCACTGGAAATCGTGGTGCACAACAAGAATTCTGTTTCAATAAAAGTTTCAAAAGAAATCGTACCGTTTCAACAGGCACGAGTTAGGATGAGTGCGATGTAAAAAATTATTCCATTGGAACAGTTGGAGTCGAAGTCGGATGAAAAAATCCCACTCCGAAGTGTTCTTAAGAATCCGACTCGGACTCCACCCAAAAACATCCTACACCTTGCGACTCCGAAATCGCAACCCTGGTTCGATTCCCTGACAGGTTGTGCCAAACACTTGTGGACGGTGTTTGCGCGTTTTCGAGGCTTGAGCTTGGCATATATGGCGCACGGAAAAGTTTTCCGTGCGATGCTGCCAACGATTTTCCACCACCCCAGCATTCATTACGAAAGAAGCTGCATGGCCAATGGCCCAGGAACAGCAGTGATAGGTGCGATAAACCACACGTGTCATCTTAACTGGGGGTGTATTTTTTATACTGTTCATTTAAGATTTGTCAATTTCACTTTATACCTTGTTTGAAACAGACATAAATGCCTAACTTTTGGTAACTGTGAGCCATTACTGGTACAAATACCGTAATCGTTTCAAACCGAAAGCTAACACATTTGTTATACAAACGTATGAAGAAAGTAGTGGATTTTTGTTGCTTCAACACGTTTTGTGGTAGTATGTCTAGAAATGTGTGTATTCATTTTTGATGGTGCAGATATCAGGCTTGTTTGTTCCGATCGTGGTTCGAATTACTTTGTTTAAGCGTGTTTTTGTAATTTTTTTCATGCGCCGAGTCACAACAATTTATGTCATGATCCTCGTAATACTTTTTTGAAATTATGTGCTGAATTTGCTTGGGTAGTGTTTGTTTATTATTAGTATTTTAAGAACAACTTACTCCATAACCGACATCAGCAGCTCTAAATGATCTTGCAAGCATAGATTCAAATTTGTGCAAAAGATTTTCTGATCAATTTGTTTCGCAGAAGTAGCAGCAAAACGACTGGTTCGGCTGACGGGGCTTTCGAATGTAAATACGGTTCTGTTACGGTTGAAGTGACTCAAGGTGACATCACTGTCGACAAGTCGGAAGCCATTATCAATGGTTGTGGAAGCGATTTTAATTTGAATTGGGGTAAGATGAGGAAATCATTGTGTTTTGCAAGAATTTGAGTATTTTTATGACGTTAGGCTCTCGTCTAATTGTAATCGAGTTCGAAGAAACTTTAACATAAGGTTCCCGGATGTTTTGTGATTTTAAATTCAATCGAAATCACATTTGTACAAAAAAAATGTTGCGTTGCTCCCGCTTACAGTTCCTACTTCTTTGCTTTGTCCATCTGCAAATAATATCTCATTGCTTTTCTTTCCGCTACTCGTGTTGAGTCGTAGCAGTTGCCAACATCTTTTAAATTACAAGCGAATTAAAGTTTTTTATAATGTCTGTTTTCTTGTATTTATTTCTTAACGTTTCACCCACTTAATCAAGTAAATTTGAGGAATCTTCCTTGACGACACGGGAGTGGCAAATGAAATAAACCAATATATCTCCAGCAAAAGGCTTTAGTTTGTTTGTTTATCTCTTTTACAGAGGTGGTTAGTTGTGAGAGTAAAGAACCGTCACAGAAAGTTTCCTTCGTTCCATCTGTTACTGATATGTCCTTGTTATAAAGGAATAGAACTGAAATGTTTGTCCTAATTTTTCGTTTCAGTTCTTTTTCACTGCATTAAGTGTTAAATGTGCTTGCAAGCAATATCGACGTTCCTCATGTCGTTTTTGACCGCTGCGGAAATGTCTTGCTGGAACACATGTTTTGTGACGACAGCAGATCGTAACAGAAAGCACAGTAAGTTCTGTTTTCAAAACATTCCAGGCTCTGTATCGAAAGCCATACTTCGTCGCGCTGGTTCGGAAATGCAGCTCGAGTGCACCAACAACCCTGTGCTGCGTTCAAAGCACATTCGTGTCACCAAAGGATGGAATCTTTTTTGTGAGTACGTGATTCACGTCAAGACTCCTCGATCTGTTGACAAACTCGCGGAAAGAATAAAGAAAGCTTTGGATGACGCTGAACTTATAGGAGTAGGGTCAGTGGCGCTTCCGACTCTTGGAGCAGGTTTGTTGAAGAAAATAAATCTTCATTGCTTCATTTCCCCCTGAGTATTACACAGGTGTTCGATTTTCCAGGTGGGATTGGACTGAACTCAGAGGATGTTGCTGGAGCCATGAGGAAAGCCTTCCTTCTTTTTTCCGAAAGTTCACCTGTTCGAGTCAAGACCATTAAAGTTGTTGTCTACGAACAATCTTTGCTGTCTGCGTTTGGAAGAAGCATCATCTCCAGTCAAAGTTCGTGTAAACCAGAGTTTTGGAAGTTCTTGCAGAGTTCCAAAAATCGTTTTTGATTGCAAGGATTCTTGAATTGAAAAGTAGTAAAATATTACTTTTTAAAAAATATGTATTTACTAATATTACGCGACTGTTGCTTCATTTAAACTCGGAAATTATGACAAGTTGTGTTCATCTTACCCATTATACTGTATTTAATGCATGGATGCGCAACACATAGTATGCGTCCCCAACGTAGCTGAGATACCCGTGTTTTCCATAGATGCGAAAGTGGCATGCTAACGATTAGGTTTCAGTAAACGATGATGTTTTTTCTGCTTTGACTCCCAATCTTTAAATTTTGGATTCAACGAAAATGTCTTCAAAGCTACAGTTTATCATGGCATTAAATTCATACGTGTGTTTAAGTAAATAGTTGTCTGTTATTATGTTTGTTGTGCAATTACTTCAGCATAGCACAGGACTAGAACACAAAAAGCTTTGGCAACCATCCCCATTCGAGCTGACCTAATGCTATTAAAGTTCTATTGCCTTCGTGAGTCGAAACATCTGATTTCCAAACCACCGGCTACTTTTTTTTGAAATAAATGTTACATTTATTTTTTTCTGTTGCTGATATTCTCACAACCAGTTTACTCGATGGAAAAGCAGTGAAAAGCGTTGAGTGAATTGATCGCTACTTTGTTTAAGTGTTTTTCCACTGCGTTGCACTTGTACAAAAAATATGGTGAAAAGTTTGGACGGTTCTAACTTCGCAGTAACAGATGATGTGTTTCTTTTCGACTCCTTGGAGAAGTTAACAGCGTTTATTCAAATCTGGGTGCTTTTTAAGTTTGCTTGTTTTGCAACTGCAAGTTCAAAGATTGTTGCTAAGCAACGTAAACAGCATATCAGCATGTAGGTGTCTCATACGTTCCACCTAGTTTTAGTTCGTATTTTCGTATGTGGCGCCGATCCGGCGCAGGTTTGACCTGACGAGGTACGCTGAAGTGATCTCTCGTCTTTTTTTCAATATTTTTTGCCCTGGTGTGTTGTGACGGTTGCTCCAACCAATCGTTTATTCAACAAAACAAATTATCGCCCCTTCTCTTCAACGCAGTCTGAATCTGTGCAATTTGACAGGTGCTGTTAGTTTGATTTCTCTGGTTGTGTTTTGTTTCCCCACGATTTTGAACTGCACCAGTCAACAAGTCATTTCCCATCACAGACTTCCTTTCTAGCCATGCTGGATGGCCACTTGCACTTGACTGTCTCGTATTTATGTGCACTGTCACAACAGTCAATTTTTGCCTTGGTTGTTGATTGGACGATGTGCAATCTACCAATAATGCAGCAGAAGGCGGTTTATATCCAAAGCTTTGTGAGCCCATAAGTGTGCTGTTCTTGAGCTTGTGTTTCCTTCGACGCTTGTTGCATTAGCTTATGAAAACCCTTATTCCAATATTGTATACATACTGATTGGAGGTGGTGTTTGTCTAGACTTAAGAATCTTTCGCTAAGCATGACACCGATTGTTTTATTTTGATCATTTTGTCCGAAAACCGTTTTGCTGTACACATGCTAGTTGTTTGGAGGTTTTAGTTAGCCTAAGCTTTTGTTAGATTTTTTTTGCCTGAATAAATTTTGGATGAGTATGCTAAACGGGAAGTTGTTTGAAAGAGCTTCAATTTTTTTCATACTCTCCAGATCCAAACCTGTGTTCTGATGTTGCCGAGAAAAGTAGCTCGAGTTGCTCCATCGAGCCGAGGATCATACAATCCTCAACAGTGCAGTTAAACGGTCCTGCACCAAATACAGTGGCTTGATGCTAGTACTTCTCACTTTCGTTATACGCAGAGCAATCCGTTTTGTTTTCAAAGGAAGCTGTGCCGATTCTCATACGCAGTAATTTAGTTAACCGTTTTGTTTCGGAAGTGGCACCTGTACAATTAAACCTGACCATATTTTCTTAGGATGCCTTTTTCCTATTCTATTGCGACTACGACAAACAAATTAAGCTTTATATTTTTCAGAGATACTCAGCACAGGTCAGCGACAACTCGAATCAGTAAAAACGAAGTATCAGACCAAGTTTGCTTCAATGAAGACCGTTCTCTACATCTACTGCAAAGATAAAGTGGACTTAAATAATGTGAATATAGGTTTCATATTTGACAATCTAATTTTTTTAACCGTTGGAAAGTTTTATGGGTGAAACAGCCCCAGCACGATTTTTTGGAAACAAGAGTTAAATATATTCCTCGTTGGCGGGCGTTTTTTAGTTTTGTCCATTGTCATAATGTAACTAGTTACTGCACAAGCACCTTTCTTGAAAGGATGACGAAAACAATACTTTTTGGACTTTTGTGTTCAAACAAATGTGTGATGTATACCAGCACTATGTGTTGCAACCTGCACACCATACGGGGAAGAGAAATATTGAGGAGATTGTGGAAAAGTTTGAACGAGATTTTGTTATGCTTCTCTTCCCAAATAAGTTTTGCAACGTTCCTTTTATGTTATTCCACAGCGAAATGTAAGGTTTTCAGGAGATAATTTTCAGCAAAAGCTGTACGTTGCTTTTCAGCAATGTACACATGCCTATCTCTTTAACAAAAGTTTCATTAGACCAGTTGATGTCTGTGCTTGACAACAAGCGAGATTTTTGCGATTATAAAAATCTAAGGAGACTTCAGTTGGACAGAAATGATGTACATTGCTGAAAAGCAACGTACTTAGTTGAACAGAAATGATGTACATTGCTGAAAAGCAACGTAGATTTCTAATCTAAAAATTTTGATAATGTTAGGCAAGTCCAACATTTGACTAGTTCGTAAAATCTATGACTTTCAGCGATTTGTAAAGACCATACCGCCACTTTCAATTTACTTGCAATCACTTTTAATTATTTAAGTTCAACGCTCGCGAACAATGCTTGTGAGTTTCTATGCTGTGAATAATGTGCCTACTAGGTAAATGGCATGCACCACTTTTTAAAAATTTCGTTACATGAAACTATTGATCAAACATTTAAACTACGCAAAAACACTCGCAATAAAATACATCACGACGTGAAATTCTCTGCAGGTGCGTTGGTCGTAACGTTCCTCGATGATTTGTGACTGCTTCTGTTCCAGCCCCTTGTAAATTGTTCTTTTCACAAAGCTACTTTTCGCTGACCCAGCTGCATATGTTGTTGCTGCAGATTACAATTCTTCTTCAGACCCACCTAGATCAGGTATTTGTCAAAGGAAATATTGAAGATGAAGTTATTACAAGGTTTGGCGAACATGACTGGATCGACCTTTATCTGTTAGCCACTGAGCACGCTGCTTCTGTCACGTTTTTGTCAAAGTAAGGTTTCATGTTTCTGTGCGTCAAAATCTGTTTAAAAAAATCAAAAAAATAAAAACAGTTCAATATATTTGTTAATGATGGTGAACGATAATGTCCTTCCACTTTTACGAATTAGAAACCATCCTCACTGTATGTTACTGAGAACACAAATCACTAAATCAGGTTCGTTTGTTCTACAGTAGACATGCCGGAACTTGATTGGGCGACAGCTTCATTTTGCAAATGAGCAATTGAAGTTAATTTTAGGAACAATCATGCGTGCCTACTCAACTTTTTATGTGAAAACTATTTCGCTGTCGAAGCTAGTTTATGTAAAACTTTTTAGCAATCAAAACGTGATAACTTCCTAATAATTTTTCAGTCCACCGACCATTGCGATCGAAGGTCGAAAAGAAATCGTTGCGAAACTTCAGTCACGAATCAAAGAAATATGTTCTGAGCTTCGCGAAGCACAAGTCTTGTCCAAAATTTGCGTTTGGAAATGGTCGGTTGGCCAGGACTTGTTTTCAGCGCTGCCTCCCAGAATCTGCAGAGAAATAGAAAATTTGTACGAGGTAGAAGTGTTTTCTGTTTTTTAGTCAATCTAATGCAGATGAAAAAGCTTATTGAAAGGCGTGGAATGCAGTTAAGCTGAATCATCAACTGAAATGGAAAAGAAATTGCAAAAAATCACCGTTTTCAGGTCTGTTCGTAGTGCGATGGTACCACTGGAAAAAGCTTTTTTTACCAGTTTGAGTGTCGCAGTGGTTAATTCTGCTACGTTGTTTTGCTTTTATCTCAAAACGTTTGCTTGTTGGTTTGATTCATTGGGTTGGGTTGATTCGTGTTTGACTCCTGCTCAGAACGCAGTTCGACGCGCTTGAATTCATCCCCAAAACACTTGTTTCAGGGCGACAGGCAATCTCCTGAGAAAATGGTATTGTTCGCGAAAAGCTTCGACGTCAATTTACGGAACCGATCTTTTCAATATGGTGATGTCAGCGGGTTCATTCAGAGATCGGACGTTAAGGCGGATGGTGAGTGTCTTGGTTACTGGTTCAATACTTCAATACGTTATGCTCTTGAGAGTGCGTTGTTATAGTGTTTGGTTCGCAGTCAGTAGCGAACCGAAGTGAAGTTGCGCTTGGGGAAAAATTGCCTTTGGTGCCTCCCTCCATTTGCAATCAGTAAAGGCCAGCAGTGGTATTTTGTCCCACGTTTTTCTCTAAAAATATAATGGAAAGCAAAAAAATATATCCAGTTTTGATTTTCAATTTGAATATTTTTCAAATTATCAACATCTCCACCGTTTTCACAACTTCACGCTACTCCTACAGATCTCAAGGTGTTTGTGCTTTCGATTCCTCATTTCCTGCGCATCTCAACTCATTCCTTTCGGTGTGCTTCACCTCGCTATGCATTCATTAGGTTACGGTTGTATAGAACTTGCGTGTTGCTAATGAGATTCTTTTACGCTTATTTCATGTGATTTTTTTACGCCTTACTGAAGAATTGCGTTTGTAATTTTCAAAATCGTTGACAGCCGTTTTCATTGCGCTGCTCATCGCATTGTGACGCAGTTTTATGATGAAGCAAAACTTTTATGTAAATTTTTAGAGCTTCCATCGGAATGGTGTGATATGCTGGGAAAAACCTTAATGAAGGTTCAACTCGATTCCCGTTCATCCGAATGTCAGAGGATCTTGAAATTGTTCAAGGCTAGCAATCCAAGCCATTCTGCAGTCAGTCAGGTATAGAATACTTCTAAATCAACGAACGTTGGGTACAATGCACTTCATCGCTATATCGTTGACGGTTTCAGTTGCAATGTAGTAGTGGTGTTTTTTGTGACCAGATATGGTTCTCACAGTCAATAGATCATACAGCATTAAGTGGAATGTAATGCAGGCGCTGTAGCATAGCGTATTTAAGAGCAACTATCTACACAAGCAGCAACATTCACTGGTTCCTTTGTCACAAAGGATTGTTGAAAGACCATGAGGTCATCTAGTCTACCAATCCTTCAAAACAACTTTCAGCACTATCATTAGTCATGCGAAAACAAAAGCAAGGTGATTCAAAAAAACACAAAAATGATATTTACAGATGAGTGCATGCCTACATACACACAGCTATCATGATAAGATTTTTAATTTCACAGGTGTGGAGAGAACGAAATACTGAAATTAACGTACATTTGTGTGAGAATGCAAGTGACAGTAGTAGACAAAAAACAAGTTTGAAAAATTTCAAATGACAAACAAATGAAGAAGACTAAAGAGAATTTTACAGTGCCAGTTAAGTATAAAATGCAAAGGAAAACATAATAGAAAATATCACATGGTACGAAACCACAAAGAATGAACAACACAAGATGAGTTAAACAAATTTCATTTGTTAATTTGCACCAGCAAGCTAAGAGAGTATGGGTAGTTTTTGTACAGAAGTTTGAAGTCAAAGCGAGACTGAAACTTGATATGGTCAGGTATTTCTGACCATAGTTTGGGTCCAATAAATTTGAGGGAGCATTGCCCTTGAGGAGAGTCTACCCTAGGTAAGAAGATATTTTTGGAGGTGGCAAATCTGATGGGGTAATTATCAACTGTCTGAATAGATTTGAAATACTGGTTGAAATGCGATGGAGCTAGATTGTTTTTATAAGAGTGCATAAACCTACCAGTAGATATTCTGAATAAACTTTTGATTGTTAGAATGTGATTTTGTATATAAGGTTCATCTAAAGTCTTTTCGTTGGATGTTTTCATAAATTTCACAGCTTCGTTTTGTAAATTCACAAGAGGTTGAATAGCAGTTATTGAATGCTTGACTCAGTTCATGACAGCATAATTTAGATAATGGTGTATCAAGTGCATTGTACACAGCTTTTAATACAGGTTGGATGGTATAATGTTTCATTTTGGATGATATTCCACATGATTTGGCGAGTTGTGTGGTTGCCTTAGCAATATGTGGTTTCCAACTAAGGTTGTTATTAAGTATCATGGCTAGATATTATATGTCATTTTTTCACAAATGTAGTAGCTGTTGATAGAGAAATTAAATGTGGCACTATCATGTTTAGGCCTTTTTAGTGCAATGAAATTAGTTTGTTGTTAATTTGATAGACTGTTTGTTTGGCCTAATCCAGTAGTCAATCTTTTTATGTTCATTTTTAACAATATTTTATGTAAACTTTTGATGTTGGATACAGACATATGCAAATTTAATATATTCAGCAAACATTATAATAGTAACGAAGATGCTTAATTGATGTCATTTATGTATATAAGAAAAAGCAAAGATCCAAGCGCAGAACCTGGTGAGACACCTTATGATACAGACGTATAAGATTTTGTTTCACTTATTTCGATGCATAGTTTTCTATTAAGCAGCTACAAAATAATTTGTGTGGAATTTATCTGACGCCATAGTGAAATAGATTTCCTAGAGTAAAATTTCATGATCAAAACAATCAAATGTCTTGCACAAGTCTAACAAAAGTGAGCAGGTAATGAAATGTTTGTCTGTATTGTTGATATTTTTATCATTTTCTGTTGTTTTAGGTAAGGAAGTCAGTAGATGTGTATATGTTTTAGTTTTTCAAGGTCTGTTGAGATGGCTTTAGCGATGAATATGTCTAATATATCTGGTAAACAACGTCTGTTGAGCTGAAGCTGTGCGTGTGATGTTTATTAAAATCGGCTATTATAGAATATGGAACATTTTTTAATGTCCCACAAGCATCAGTCTGTGTTTTTGCAGAATGTTTTTCATTTTTGGTCATTTTCTCTTCGTGCAGTTTTAACCAAAAACAATAGGATGCCTTGATCTTCCATCCCCGTTTAGCGGGAAGGAGTCACGTTCAAGAATGTTCTTTGCCTGTACATTGAACATATTTATTGTTTATGCTGTGTTTTGGGATGCACAAACACTGAACAGGATTTTGAGCTCTTGTGATGCTTACCCAGGTTCGCAGTTCAGCTGCGTTTGCGATTTTTCCTGCTGTTTATCGTTGCAGATTGAACGCATCCAAAACCCGAGGTTGTACAAACAGTACATGATTCAAAAAGAAGATGTAAAGCGCCATCTGACGTCATCTAATGCGGTGGAGCGTAAACTTTTCCACGGGACGTCACCAGAAGATGCGGAAAAGATCTGCGAACAGGGATTCGATCGAGGATTTGCTGGGAAAAATGGTAGGATTACTTTAAGTTGAAATAATTTTAATCATGGCGGTAAAATCTTTGCAAATATTTTTCAGGAGCCGCAATGTGGTTGTAAGAAGTGTTTCCTTACATTTTCCCATTGATCTGCATTACGACCTTCCACGTTACGTTATAAAAGGAAAGACCATTCAAAACAAATAAAAAACAAGAAAAGTCCAGTTTTTTTGTCTATCCAGACAGTTCAAATCGACAATGGTTCAAGCTTGTTGTTAAGCAAATAATATTTCCCAAATACAACAATCTGAAATCCCTGAAAACAGAAAACGCTTAATATGTGCGGTACATAGAAGAAAATCCAGCAATTGTTTCATTGAGAAAGATACCTGGTCCCGGGAAGGTGAAGCACTTTCAGAAATTCGCACCGCCATAAACATAAACGTTTGCATGCTCGCTGTTCTGCAGATTTCGGAAACGAGGCCCACACCTGCGACTCAATCAGTCTTGCACTGCATCGGCTGTAGTTCTCTCTTCAGCTACGTCAAAACAAGTCGCCTAAGCTGAGTTAGTCTCGTTGACTGTTTCTTTGAAGCCAGCCCTGCGATATTCTCCGCAGTTAATTGAGTTGGAATTCTACAGCATTTGACCTCCTCCTCCGATTCAAACATGTTGTCGACGAAGGCTGGCTACAACTTAAAATCCCTTTCTCTGACGGCATGGGTTCTAATGTTCAAAGATCTCCCTGGATGGCATACTATGTCGCGCAAATATGCTTTAGAGCTTAAATCTCACTGATAATCTCTTCCTGCGCAATCGTCCTCTCTCATTCAACCTGTGACCAGTGTTTCCTCCAGGAAAGATTTGCACTGAGCAAATGTTTGTTTTAGTACGCATGCAATTTCGCAACCATGCGGACACACAACCAGTGAAGCGTTTCATGTGCTGAAAGAGCCATGCGATATGTAAACTACACTAAATTTGGAATGCTGCAAGTGTGCGAGAATGATATTTCAGTGCGTAAATGGTCGGGTGATACTGCGCATAGGCGCACCTTATAGGGAAAGCTTCCTGTGACACGTGCGCAAACATTTTGTGGCGCTTCTTTTCAAAAGAACCCTTGTGTTCGTATTACCTCTTTCAGCACGCTGACGTCGCTGTAGGTTTTCGTTTTGACCAACAACTTTATGCCGTTTGGTAAAGCAATGCCTTTAGCTTCCAGGAAGTTTTTTTGAAATACACACTGCCATAGTGGTAACTTTTAGAAACATTTTCTTCTGATAGTATCATTTCATGTTTGAGAAAACAACTCCTTGGAATGACATTTCGTTACCGTGTAAAAATGTGTGACCAGCAATAATAGTTAAGTCACAGCAGTGACCAACACCAAGCGAATCAATCATTGCGTAAGGAAGCTAATTTCGTGTGTTACACATCTTCAGTCCTGCGCAAAAGACGACATATGAAACATATAGATAAACTACATACTGCTGCTAAGATCAAAACTCAAGATTACAAAATTGAGCCCAATTAGAACCCCTCCACTAAACATAGCTACAAAACTGTTTGACAAACCCTGTCGTAACACCCATTCGGTTCGGTGATTGACAAAAATTCTTGACAGAAAGATGTGTGACCGTTGAAACACTCTGATTGAACAAAACCATGAATCCAACTCTCTGACGTACTTTCAACCCTTTATTCATGCTATGGTTAAAATCTATGTATTTTTCAGGTATATCAACTGCTTTATGCGTTCGGCAACTGCTGAGGGCACGAAAAAATAGCGTAGTAGCTGTGACACTGCGATGCACTTTTTTGAACTTTATTAACCTTGCCGAAATATATCAGAAGAAGCATGAATTGAGAAATCAGGGTTATTGCAGGGAACGCAAGGATGCGCCTATGGTTATAAAGTTTATCAAGAAACAATCAATCAAAAGTGGATTGGAAAGCAACTCTCATCCACACATTTGAAAAAAATGTTGGCGGGTCCTGTGACCACGAAGGGTGGGCAAATGCGAGTCAAAAAGTAACGTGGAAGAGGTTGCTTAAAGATTTTCCGAACACCCTGATTACCTTTCGAATGGAAGATGGGACAATGTCTCCTTTTTTCTGACTGAAGTTGGCAGAGTTCTGTTTTAGGTGTAAAATAAGATCTCCTTTCTCTGCTGAATCAGACCTTTGACGACACAAGTACACAAGCGGCAGATTGTCATTCATCTGAAAAACATGCAAATAGGCGTACCTGTGTAACAGTACATTCAGTTTTAAAATCCTGGGGAGAACCAGTATTTTCTTCTGACTCTCTTTTGCCAATGCTCATGCCTGCAACTAAAACTCGACTAAACTTTGTGCATTTCTCTGATAGTTCTTTAAACTAATCGCATATCGGTTTGATATTTTGTATCGTTTTCTGCCGCTACATTGCGAGCATTGCGATTGTATTCACGTTTGTGTCGCAATTGACTTTGCTATCGAAAAAGGGTTGACTTTCGTTTGGTTCATCATTTTATGACCATAATGCAAAGCAGTACGTGCGTATGCATTTTTTTCAGCCACTGCATACGGAAACGGTGTTTATTTTGCCGTCAATTCATCATATTCTGAAAACTACGCTCAGCCCGATGCTTATGGGAAGAAAATGATGTTCCTGGCCAAAGTTTTAACTGGTGACTTCTGCCAAGGACATTCGGGTCTCAAAGCTCCGCCTGTCAAACCACAAGCTGGCGACGGAAATCGTCTTTACGACAGTGTTGTGGACAGGATGGCAAATCCTACTATATTTGTGGTTTTCAAAGACTCCAGTGTTTATCCTTCGTACTTAATCACTTACCGGTGACTATTTTTTGTTTCTTCACAATATTTACAATTCTTCATCACTCCTTTACAACGTTAGTGATTTTCTTCGCCTTTTTGTCGACTATGCCGTTTAGCTCTCCTGCTGTTCCAGGTAAATTGGTAGACTGCTGCATTCCTTCTTGCCTGAATTGTGAACATATTGGGAGGTAAGTGCAAATGAAGCAGTGTACCTTATTATGAGGCCGAGGGTTTGCTGACACTCCATTTGCGTACGTCACTTATCTTCAAATTATATACGGCGAGGATACAGGGGCAGACCTTTTCGCCACTGTTTTTACCGTAACACCGGGCGTTTTCTAAATACAATATTTTATATAATCAGCAATAATGATCATCATGCATTAAAAGTTCTTTTTATTGTAACAATGTTTCGCTTCATTACCTGGTTTAGTCTTCTGTTGTCAACGTTTAATATTCACAAAAAATGTACAGCTGTTTTCACAGAGAATATTTGAGTCTTGAGTTGATTCACCTTCTCGTCATCGATTGTAATGATTGGGTTACACCAGCTATGTCCAACCCGCGGCCGAGTCGAAGGTTTTGTGCGGCCCAGTTCAGGATTTCGCTATAGTAAAAGTATACTATATACTTACAACCTGTCCTTACTTTGATAATCTAGAGTTTGACATTTTTGTTGCAGGTGGTCTGTGGTGCCACTCATCAGGCATGTTACCTTTGCAGTTAGAATTCGAACGCTTTCAGTACATTAGCTTCAGCTAAATTTTGTTTGCTAAGAAGATCAAAGTAAGTCATTGAATGTGTGGCCCTCATTAATATGTTATTCAATGTGCGGCCTTCGTTAAGACAGACATTATTTTTGGCTCGTAAGCCATTTGGGTTGGACATGACTGGGTTACACCATTGCATTGCGGTGCAGTTGCTACATCTCATGCTCAGTTTACATAAACTCGACTCATCGAAAGAAGTAATTGAGAATATCTGCGTGAGTAATACTCCGCATATCTTGTTTACATTCAAGTCAGTAGCGACAAAAGTTTATTCATTTGTTGGCGAAATCTTATTTTCAGTAGCTACCCCTTAAAGTTCATTAAACCTATTCGGTGTTTACAGAGACGATGAGAAACAGAAGGCTTGTATCATGCAATGAGGGTTGAAGATGAATCGTGTTTGCTGCACAAAGTAGAAATTAGTAACTGTAAATTGCTTATCTTGATACGTAACTCCTTGTTTTGTAGCAGATTTTAACGCGCGTTAGATTGCCAAATCAAGTATTACAGAGCAATCAGTGTGTTTTGATTGCTGAGATACCGTGTTTTTGTCTTCTTCATTTATCTCGCATAATGTTTTTTGTTTCTGCGAGGCAACTGTTGCGTTTTTACGGTACGTATTTTGGTTTTCAAAGTGCAAACCTTTAGAGCAGTGGCTTTTAACCGGGGGGCACGCCTTCCCAAGGGGGACGTCAATAAATTTGCAGGGAGACACGAGCCCTACGCACTCGACAGCATGGAAAGTTTTTGAACAGGAAAGTGTTCCATAGAATTTGCTTATTTGAAGTCAAAGTGGCCTGAAACGAAGGAAAATTACTTAAGGGAGGCGTGGTAGAAGAAGGGTTCAGCACCACTGCTTTAGAGTTTTTCTTTTGCCGAATTGTTGCAGTTTTATGGTCCCAGAGTGTCTTATGTAGTGCTAGGCCACATTTTAAATCCGGTATTATGCCCGATGCAGAGGTGACCGAATTAACTTAATAACTTGCAATTAATTTCAGTCCTTTCCATTTAAAGCGTCCTTTTGATTCAGACCACTTTTACTAATTTCTTTTTATCAGTTTTTTTGTGTTCTTCCTGTCGTTCAGCTTGACTCCACACATTGCTCTCAGTTTTCGTCTCAAAATCGCCATTTCAATTGCTGCGTCTCACACAACTTTTAAAAGTTTTTCTTTAATCTGCAGTGGGAACCTTACCCCAATATCCTCTATACCAGTGGTTCCCAACCTTTGTTGATGCATTCCTCCCTTTGCTCATTTTGGAACATTTCATTCCTCCCCTATGGAACGTCCATTCCTCCCCTGT